>Ga0209694_1001953_pt1 | contig 19236 bp, 15 predicted proteins | sample GluameincwithD2O_FD_187499 | JGI IMG/M metagenome (GOLD analysis project Ga0209694, IMG submission 187499) | Mouse cecum microbial communities from Vienna, Austria - Glucosamine amended microcosms incubated with D2O (SPAdes) (version 2) | ecosystem: Host-associated > Mammals > Digestive system >... | reverse complement strand
CTGAGAGAGCCGTTTTTTCGTACAACAGTCGTGTAGTGGGTATGACCGCACTTTGAGCACACAAAACCATCCTTCCACTTCAGATCAAAGAAGAAGCGTTCTGCGTCATGGGGGTCTGAATACTGGGCATGGATATCAGCAAAAGTCAGGTCTTTGAACAGCGATTTCTTGAACATAGGGTGCCTCTCTTCCTGATTCAAGTATCGCATTATTACTGGCGCTATTTATGCGTGATAAGCCATTAACTGAGCTTGGTAGTCTATCAAGTTATAGAAAGTATGATGCATTCCAGGCACGCTTATTCGGGAGGATATCTGAGTTATTACTAGATGTCTGGATTAATAAAAATCATATAGAGTACAAAGAGGTTCCGTTGATATCTATGGAGCCTGTGCCTTGGCTAAAAAAGGGTGGTGCATTTTTAAAAGCTAAGTTCTTTGGAAAGAAGTATGAAGGAAGTTTTTAGTATGCAAAAGGTAACCCCGTTTTTTTCCATTATCATACCTGTTTATAATGCTAAAAAACTTCTACCGATAATGCTGGATTCAATCAATGCTCAAAGTTATGGAAATTATGAAGTCATTATAATTGATGATTGTTCAGAGGATTGCATATTGGATATTGCTAAAAACTATTCAACAAAAGATGCTCGAATAAGCTTTTTGCGACTTGCTAAGAATGGGGGGGTTAGTAACGCTCGAAATGAAGGGATAAAATTAGCTACTGGTAAGTACTCTTTATTTTGGGATGCAGATGACTGGGTAGATTCTGAGTGTTTAAAGACTTATTATAGATATCTATCTGATGAATCAGTTGAATGCTTAATAACCGGAGCTATTGAGGAATACAAGGACCACAATGTTGAACTAGTCCCGAGTTTTAATGATATTCAAAAAAAAGCTTCATTAGTACCCATTCTGATGGATCTTGAAAAGAAAGCACTTGTTGGATACTGTTGGAATAAAGTTTTTAAAACTGAGGTAATAAAAAAATATAATATTCAATTCAGAGAAATGCCGATGAATGAAGATTTTGAATTTACACTAGATTTTCTAGACCATGTAAATAATGTGGTTGTAGTAGATAGGGCATTTTATCACTATAGACTTGATCAAAGCAGTTCGTTGACAAAAAGATATGTAGAAGAGTTCTATGAAATACATAGAAAAAAAATACAAGATTATTTAAACTATATAAATAATAATAACCCAAACTATTTTGATGTATCTTTAGAAACTTTGAGGCCAATATATCTCCGCTACATATTGTCATCAGTTGCTAGGACTTTTTCGCAAAATTCAAGTTTTAATAATCAGACTAGGCAGAAATATGTCGAAAGAATTTTCCAAGACGACTTATTTAGAATAATGCGCTTAAATAAAGATAAAATCTATTCTAATACAGAAATAATATATTGGCCCGTTATAAAAAGAAAAGTTAACCTAACTATTATGTATGCAAGAGTTGTAGTTTTTGTACAAAGCAATATGGGCTCTTTATTTAGTAGAATAAAACAAATAAGATAATCAAAAAGGTTTGAGGAGTGGAAAAATGATTTGGATAATTACTCTTGTTACAATTCCTTTTGTCACAATTAACTACTATATAGGGAAGAAGGATATTTTTTCCCCGGGATTTGTGTTTTGTGGGGTATTTTTATTTTCTGAAATAGTGTGTATTTTAGAGTCTCAGACTTTTAATCTTGATTTCCATTATCAAACATTGCTGGTTTTAGTCGTTGGATTTATAGCGTTTACATTGGTTTCGTGGGTTTCAGTTAAGCACTATAACAGTTTAAATATTGTAGATCTAAACCGAGCTAAATCTGGATCGCTTAAATCTGTGCATGTGAATGGTTTAGCGGTCTATTTGCTAATAATAATCCAGATAATAGTTATAGGGTTATTCATTGGGTATCTTAGTTCAATAGCAACTGCATATGGACAAGCCGGGTTAGGACTAAACGGTAAGATCGAGTTATTTGATAAATTAACAAAATTTTTACCGGATGATTTTAAGGCTTTACAGGTACCTGTACCTATCCTTTATAGAATTTTAAATCCTATTGCGGAAGCAGGAGCCTATATCACTATTTATGTTGCGGTTAACAATTATTGCTATTCAAAGAAACTTCATCTATGGACTATTCTACCCATAATCCTGTTATGCTTCCAAATTGTTCTAAACGGAAGTCGAACTCCTTTATTTCGAATCATAACTATGATGATGTTTCTTGTTTACATGTTTAAGATTAAAAACTCTTCTGCAGTTGTCCGTAGACGTTTCATCAAGGTAATCATAATATTGTTGGGCGTTGTTGCCATCTCTTTTATCATGATATTGATCATAATGGGGCGAGGAGGAACTGAGATGAGTCTTAATCGCTATTTATTTATTTATACCGGAGCACCATTGGCAAATTTGGACACATACCTAAGTTCAGAGAACATTAACCATTCATCACAGCTCTTTGCCCAACAAACTTTCAGAAATCTGTATCAGTATTTGGAAAAACTAACCGGGTTTTCTATTTTTGGAGCACCTAATATTTTGTTCTTTCAAACGAGTCCATCAGGTGTAGAAATCGGTAACGTATATACCACTTTTTATCAGTTTTTTTATGATTTTGGATACATTGGTGTGTTTGTATTTACAGCTATTATGGCTGCATTTTATAACATTATGTACTTGTGGCTTTGCAAAGCTAGAAACTTCTTGAATGGACATATGAGTTATCAGCTGTTTATCTACTCGTATTTATTTAATGATCTAATCATGTCTATATTCTCGAATCGTTTCTATGAAACAATTTTAGAACCTCCTTTTATCAAAATAGCAATCATATCCGCAGGGATAGTGTTCTTTATTGTTAATTGGAGATATCATAATGACTCCTCAATTGGTAAAAAGATAGATGACTTTTATCAGCGTATTCAATCAATCACGAAAAGACTAATGACAAGTAAAACTGGAAGGAGTTAGTTATGAGAGTTCTTGTATTTGGAATCACTGATAATCCTGGAGGGGTTGAAGCTGTAATTATGAACTATTACCGTTATGTAGATAATAAAAAAATACAGTTCGATTTTTTATGCAATACAAAGATAGTGGCATATGAGGATGAAATAAAAGAATTAGGGGGTAATATCTACAGAATTCCTATGCGTTCGAAAAATATGACTGCCTACAAAACACAATTGCGACATTTTTTCGATAGTCATATTGGCGTTTTTGATGCTATTTGGGTAAACGTTTGTTCTTTGGCAAATATTGACTATTTAAAAGAGGCAAAAAGAATCGGCATCCCAACTAGAATTATTCACTCACATAACTCTAAGAATATGGATTCGTGGGCTAGGGGTATCTTACATGGGCTGAATAAACAACGTATCAAAAACTATGCAACACAATTTTGGGCCTGTTCACAAGAAGCTGGAAAGTGGTTTTTTCCTAATTCTATTCTAAAAGGAAAAGATTATCATATAATCCATAATGCGATAGATATAAAAAAATACGAATTTAATTTAAAAATAAGGGATGGAGTTCGTGAACAGCAGAATTGGTCAAAAAAATTTGTAATAGGAAATGTTGGAAGATTACACTTTCAAAAAAACCAGAGCTTCCTCTTAGAAACATTCTCTAAGGTTAATAAGGTGTATCCTCAATCAATTTTAGTTCTAGTCGGTGATGGTGAAGATAAAAATGAGTTACAGAAAAAAGCAAGTATATTGGGGATTTCTGATAGCGTATTTTTTTAGGACTCCGCTCGGATATTCCAGCTCTTCTTCAAGGCTTTGATGTTTTTGTTTTCCCTTCTGTTTTTGAAGGACTGCCATTAGCTGTTATTGAAGCGGAAGCTGCCTCTTTACCGGTTATTGCGTCCCAAGGTGCTATTCCTCCGGAAGTGAATATGAGTGATAACTTTTCGTTTTTGCCATTAGAATCAGGTTCAGACGTCTGGGCAAAAAAAATATTAGGATTTATCAATAGCGCTAGAATCAAGCAGGATCTTAGTAGAATCATTGAATCTGGTTTCGATATCGAATCAGAAATAGACAAGTTTTCTACGCTGTTGGAGATGAAAAATGAATAGAGTCATTGTAGAAGGTAAGCCTAATGGGGAATTCAATGCTTCCTCAAAGGCAAGAATAGATTGTCTAACAATATTAGAAAACGAGGGATATCAAGTGTTGTTTGTCCCTTCGAAATATGGTGTACAAACAGCCAAAATTAGAAAGCCATTACAGTGGTTAACCTATAAAAAGAACTTAATCTCATGGATGCATTCCTTGGATGCCATGAACCCTGGCGATAGAATAATTATTCAGTATCCTCTGCTAAATACAACTTCAGGATTTTCCCGCTTTTTAGTCGCAGCTGCAAAAAAAGGTATACAGACCGTTGCCTTGATTCATGATGTAGACTCATTAAGGTTTACTAAAGATAATAGTAGTTCTCGAGTCGTAGAACGTGTGCAATTTGAGGATCGAGAGTTGTTACCCAAATTTAGTACTGTTATTTCTCACAATAAGAAGATGAGCTCGTATCTTAAAAAAATAGGCTGCAATAACCTAATTGAGATTGAGGCTTTTGACTATTTAACAGAGGGGGCTACTCCTGAACATATTCTGAGTAATGGAGTAACGATAGCAGGGAACCTAAGCCCTGAGAAGGCTGCATACCTCAAAATGCTGGCAAGTATAAATTGCCGTTGGCGACTATACGGAGCAGGATATAGGGAGATGGAAGCTAACAATATAGTTTATTCCGGAAAACTACCACCAGACATTTTACCTCTTCGAATGAAGGGGGCCTTTGGCTTGGTATGGGATGGAGATAGTATTGATGGCTGTAAAGGTTCTTTTGGTAATTATTTGAGATATAATAATCCGCATAAGTTGTCATTATATATTGCCTCAGGGTTGCCTGTTATTGTGTGGGATGAGTCAGCTGAAGCAGATTTCGTTATCAAAAACAGAATTGGCTTTACAATTAATACTTTAAGTGAAATACCAGCAATTATGGATGGACTATCTGAAAGTGAGTATTCAGAAATGCTTGATAGAGTGAACAAAGTTAGAAAAAAAGTAACCAAGGGTTACTTCTTGAGACAAGCTCTCGGCTATCTAGATATTAATGGTTAAATATTGCTATATAATCACATCTTATAGAAGCGAAGAAAAGACCATTATGACTACCGGCTATTTCCGGTCGTATTCGGTCTGAAGAAACTGACAGGAGGAAACGCTACGTGAGAAAAGCACAGACAACTTCCAACAAAGCCTTCAAAATCGCATCCTGGATCCTGGCGGCGATCATGCTGGTGCTGACGGCTTTCCTGATCTGGGAGATCGTGAAACTGGGCATGCTGCCCGAGAACATGCTCATGATCGGCTGTGTGATCATTCTGATCATTGCGGCGCTAGTCATGGTCCTGCAACTTGGATTCACCAGAGGCACTGCATCCAAAATCATCCTGACCACCGTTACAGTTATGATGATCCTGGTGTATGGAACAGGGACTTACTATATTTCCAAAGCCTCCGGTCTGCTGGGCAATGTGACGGATTTCGGGAACGAAACCACGACCACGGTACAGGTGATCGCGCTGAAGGACAGCGGCATCAAGTCAGAGAAGGATCTGGAGGGCAAGACGGTGGGATCGCTGAAGAGCATCTCCCTGGCGAGCACCCAGGCACTGATTCAGGATCTCTCCGGCAAAGGTGTGACGTTCCAGGACAAGCAGTATGACAACATTCAGGGGATGGTGAACGGTCTCTATGACAAGGAGGTGCCGGCTATTATCCTGAACGATGCCTATCGCGGAAACATCAACGACCTGGAGGACGAGAAGTTCAGGAACTTCGGCACGGATACGCAGGTTGTGTACACCTATACCTACAAGACGGAAAACAAGTCCACGACAAATTCCGTGGATGACATCACGAAGAACCCCTTCACGGTACTGATCTCCGGTGTGGATTCCCGGGATGGCTTCGCGGAAAGCAGCCGCAGTGACGTGAACATGCTGGCCACGATCAACCCCGTGACCAGGACGGTGCTTCTGACATCCATTCCCCGTGACTACTATGTGACGACGGCGTGCGACGAAGGAGCCGGGTGCCAGAACGGGGCAAAGGACAAGCTGACGCACACCGGTCTACATGGGACAGAGACGACGAAGAAAACCATCGAGTCGCTGCTGGGAATCGATATCAACTACACGGCGAAGGTGAACTTCACGTCTGTCGTGAATCTGGTGGATGCCCTGGGCGGCATTGACGTGGATGTCAAGCCGGGTTTGGCTGTGGATCACTTCTACACCAATGACTATTTCGGAACGGATTACGGCGTGACGGAAGGCATCAACCACCTGAACGGCCAGGCAGCGCTGTGCTATGCACGTGAGCGGTATGCCTATCAGGATGGCGACCGCCAGCGTGTGAAGAACCAGCAGGAGGTGCTGATGGCGATCGTGAAGAAAGCCACGAGCCCGTCTGTGATCGGCAACTACCCGGCTCTGATGGATGCACTTTCCGGTGCCTTCCAGACTGACTTGTCGCAGGATGAGATTCAGTCCCTGATACAGTTCCAGCTCAAGGAAATGCCGGACTGGCAGTTCCTCACCTATTCGCTGGATGGCCAGGGCTCCACGGAGTTCTGTGCAGAACTGGGCAACAATGCATCTGTCATGATCCCGGACAATGAAACGGTTGTGACGGCGAAAAAGCGTATCGAAGCGGTGATCGAAGGCAAGAGCGCGGAGGAAGTGGAAGCAATCAACGCGGATCCTTCTGAAGTCCCAGCCAATGATGAACCGAGTCCGCAGCCGGAGCAGGATGTGATGGTGGAGGAAAACGTGACGGTGCAGGATCCAGGCACTGGTCAGGATACGACGTATGACCAGACGGTCCAGGAACCTGTGTATACCGATCCGGGGTATGTCGATCCTGGTTACACCGATCCCAGCTATGTGGATCCGGGGTATACGGACCCGGGATATGTAGATGGCGGCTATGTCGATCCCGGTGTCGGGTATTGAGTGGCGGAATAAAATGATTAGGAAAAGCTCTTTTCGTGGAGTACGAAGGGGGCTTTTTCCTTATGAGAACATAATTGGAGAGAGTACCTTAAATATGGAAGTTACTAAGAATAATCGTTCGACGTTGTTTAGTTAAGCGTTTTCAAAGAACTTTTGTCTCACGATGTGGAATTATTTTGGAAGCACGGTTTTTTGTTCTGCTGGAAAACAATAAAATAGATATAATGCTCGAAGGAGATACACGATGAAACAGAAACACTACGATTACCTGGTGGTGGGTTCCGGACTGTACGGTGCCACCTTTGCCAGACAGGCAGCGGATGCCGGCAAGTCTGTGCTCGTCATTGACAAGCGGGATCACATCGCCGGCAATGTCTACACAAAGAAAGAACACAATATCCACGTTCATGTGTATGGAGCACACATCTTCCACACCAACAACGAACGGGTGTGGCAGTACCTGAATCGGTTCACGAAATTCAACCGCTTCACCAATTCCCCCGTGGCCAACTACAAAGGCGAACTGTATTCGCTGCCCTTCAACATGTACACCTTCAACCAGATGTGGGGCGTCGTGACACCCGAGGAAGCGGCGGCCAAAATTGAGGAACAGCGCCAGGAAATCAAGGGAGAGCCAAAAAACCTGGAAGAACAGGCAATTTCCCTGGTGGGGCGTGACATCTACGAAAAGCTCATTAAGGGCTACACCGAAAAGCAGTGGGGACGGGACTGCACCGAGCTGCCGTCTTTCATCATCCGCCGGCTGCCGGTACGGCTTACTTTTGATAACAATTACTTTAATGCGGCCTATCAGGGGATTCCCATTGGCGGCTATACGCAGATGGTTGAACACATGCTGGACGGCATTGAAGTCCTGACAGGCGAGGATTATCTGAAGGACCGTGAAAAATGGAACGCCCTCGCAGACAAAGTGGTCTACACCGGACCCATTGATGCGTATTTCAAGTATGAACTCGGGCCCCTGGAATACCGCTCCGTGCGATTTGAGACCGAGACCCTGGATAAGCCGAATTTCCAAGGCAACGCTGCGGTAAACTACACCGACCGGGAAACGCCCTGGACGCGGATCATTGAACACAAGTGGTTCGAAGACCTGGGCAGCGACAAAACCATCATTTCCCGCGAGTACAGCTCCGAATGGCAGCCGGGAGACGAACCGTATTATCCCGTGAACGACGAGAAAAACCAGCGGCTGTACCAGGCTTACAAAGAAAAGGCGGATCAGGAAGAGAACGTGATTTTCGGCGGCCGTCTGGGTGAATACAAGTATTACGACATGGATGCCGTGACAGCCAGCGCGCTGGAAATGGCGGACCGGGAACTGGCGTTAAACAAGGAATAGTCCAGAAGCTATTTACATCTTGACTGGGCAGAATAGTACTGACTGCTTAACTTAATCAAATCAAGCATTTGGGCAGTCTCATGTATACCATAAACACAGGTCACGAAAGGAGACACGATGAGCAAACTGGGAATAATCAAATGTGGACTGGAAACTCTGTGCACCTGGCTGTTGCTTCTTTTGTTTCCTTTTCCCATGAACATTCGATTCCGGTTCCTGATAGTCTGGGTGCTGATGCAGTTCATTGCCGGGCGCTACCGTCACAAGGCGCTGCTGGTGTGGGATGAACTGAAGTTTTTGCTTGTATCTTATATTTGTGGATATATTGCAAGTTTGATGATGTTCTCGTATGGTCATGGATTCCCATGGCATGATGTTTTTTATCTCACTCTCTTCTATGCCATTGACTTCATAGTCGTCGTCATCCTGAACCGCTACGCCCATCTGTGGTTCTGGAAACACGTAAAGCACAATGTGCTCATCGTCGGCACGGGACCCGAAGCGCGGCAGCTTTACAGTGTCTGTCGGCGAAACCGGTTCTCCCTCATGGATCCCCTGGGATTTGTGGACTGCTCCTCGGATCCGTCGCTTCATGTGGTGCAGGAAACGGAGGAAAAGCTCCCGCGAAAGGTGTATCCCTGGCAGAAGCTCGAAAAAGCCGTGGCGGATCATGACATTGACACGATCCTGATCGCGATTCCCGACCTGGGGAAATCTGACATGAAGCGCATCTTCGGCAAAGCCTATGACCTGGTCCCGAATGTCAACTTCATGCCCCGCATTGACGGGGAGATCAACTTCGCATCGCAGATCAACGACTTCGACGGCTCGCTGCTCATTGCCACGTCCCGGACCCGCGATCCGTATTTCCAGCTGGCGGCCAAACGCATCGCGGATATCATTGCGGCGATCCCCGGCATGGTGATCCTGGTGCCCCTCACGGTCTATGTCTGGATCTCCAATCGCCGGCAGGGGGACAAAGACCCGATTTTCTTTGTCCAGGAGCGCATTGGTCGCGATGGACGGCTGTTCAAAATGTACAAATACCGCACTATGGTCCCGGGCGCCGAGGCAATCCTCGAAGAGATGATGGAGCGGGATGCCGCGATTCGCGAAGAATACGAAGTCAACAAGAAACTGAAGGACGATCCGCGGATCACCAAGGCAGGGAAGTTTCTCCGGGAAAAGTCCCTGGATGAATTCCCGCAGTTTTTCAACGTTCTCAAAGGCGATATGTCCCTGGTCGGCCCACGGCCGTATCTTCCGCGGGAGAAAGAAGACATGGGGGATCAGTACGAGGATGTCATTGCGATGAAACCCGGCATCACCGGGATGTGGCAGACCCATGGTCGCAGTGATGTGGACTTCGACCAGCGGCTGGAGCTCGATGCGTTCTATTACCGCAACTGGAACCTGTGGCTGGATTTTGTCCTGCTGATCCGCACCGTGAAATCCATGCTTGGCAAAGGCGACCAGGGGGCGTATTGAGTTCAGAATGCCGATGATGACAAAGCTGCCCTGGTATTGAAAAAGAGAAACGGAAAACAGCGTCAGTCTGATCAAATGCCAGGCTGATGCTGTCTGTGTTTTTGGGAGATGAAACCAAGAGGTGCAGGCACTGGAACACAAGGCTGCTGGGGACAGGTCCAGGATACTTGAGAGATTCGATATAAACTCTCCGGTTAATTGAATTTTCAATACAGGTTGCTTCCTTATTGTTTACAGTGCAACAATATTCCTTGGTATACTGTTTAGGATTGCAGTTATAAGAATGGGTTTCTAAATAGAAGATTGGGATTTAGATAGAAGATTGGACTAGCAGATAGAAGCGGGAGGAACGGAAATGAAGGTCAGTACAATGAAACTTCATAATTTCCGGTGTTTTAAAAATCTGGAGATGTCATTTGATCCACGGATGACAGTGATTGTCGGAGACAATGCTGCAGGAAAAACCGCAATTTTAAAAGGGCTGACATCAGGCTTGGGCGCTTATCTGTCCGGAATCGACTCTGATGCAGTGAAAGCACCTGGGATCGATAAACCGGATGTCCGCTATGAAACAATAGAGGCTGGAGCATCTCTGGAACGACAGCGGCAGTTTCCAGCCAGTGTCCAAATGGAGGCTGACTTTGAATCTGGTAGAACTGTCCGCTGGATCAGACTGAGAAATACCGAGAAGGGGAGAGTGATTAGAAGTGAGTCCAAACCGGCTGCAGACATTGGCCACGAGTATCATCAGAGAATTCGCAAAGGAGATGACTCTCTCGTTTTGCCAATGATTGGGTTTTATGGGACCGAACGGTTATGGCTTCAAAAAAAAGATGGCCGAAAGAATCAGTCATACACAAGAATCAGCGGTTATATTGACTGCCTTGATGGAAAATCCAATGAAAAGCTGATGCTGAAATGGATTGAGCAAAAAAGCTGGAAAGAGTACAATACCCGCCAGTCCAATCAGCCACTGGACTCTGTGAAACAGGCTGTAACCGAACTCTTCAAACTGCTGACGGAAGCAGATAAAGCTGAATTGACATATGATCCAGAACTTGGAGAACTTGTTTTGAATTACGACAACCAGTGGGGAAGTCACATTTCTAGAAATTTTTCTTCACTATCAGATGGGTATCGGGAAATGCTGTCTCTGGCTGCAGATATAGCCTGGAGAATGGCAGTTCTTAATCCTCAGTTGGAGTATGCGTACAAGGAAACCCCGGGAGTGATTATGATCGACGAAATCGAGCTTCATCTTCACCCCAAATGGCAGTCTATTATTTTGAACTGTCTGCAGGAGGTGTTCCCCAAATCTCAGTTTATTGTAACCACTCACTCTCCACTAATAATACAGTCGGTTGAAGAGTCCAGACTCAGAATCTTGCGGGAACAGGATCAGGTGGTCACAGTAGAGAACGATAATCGAGGTACGAGCATTTCCTCGATCCTGGAAAGGATCATGGGTGCATCAGACAGGCCAAAGGATGTGGAAAGAAAATTTCGGCAATTGTACGATTATATGGACCAGCAGGATTGGTCGTCCGCAGAAGATTGTCTCCGGCAGCTTAGAGAAATTGTAGGAGACTCGGACGCTGAAGTTTTGAAGCAGCAAACCATCGTGAACTTTGAGAAGGACCAGGAATGATTTACATTCGTAAGAAGAAAACGCCGGTTTTCTTGAGAGAATGCCAGAGTGATCCTTTTATCACATTTAAAAATTTACGTGGCATTGATAAGAAACAGCTTCGAGAATCACTCTGCGATGAACAGAATGGGCTGTGTGCTTACTGTATGAAGAGGATCCGTCCAACGGAATCCGGTATGAAAGTGGAGCATCTTGACCCGCAGTCTCATAATGCCGGGAATGATTTAGATTATAATAATCTTCTGGCTGTATGCTATGGAAATACGTCGGATGCGTCGAGAGAACACACTTGTGACACCTGCAAAGGTGACAGGGAATTACATATATCTCCATTGCGCCCGGATATTGAATCGATGATTCAGTATCGTCGGAATGGTCTGATTGCTGCCTCTGATAAACTGCCTGATCATACAAAAACAGAGGTAAATACGGATTTGAATGAGATCCTGAATTTAAATCATAAGGACCTTCAGAATAACCGAAAAGCTGTGCTGGAAGGATATCTGATCGCATTGTCTCGACGCAAAGAGAAGGGAAAACTGCCAGATTCATTCTGGAAGGCCGAAGAAACTAGATATAAAAGCGGTGAGAGGCGTACAGAAGAGTATAAAGGAATTATCCTGGATTATATTGGCAAGAAACTCAGACGGGGAAAACATTGATTTTTATTTCTTTTTTTGTTTAATATAAATTATGTAAAATCTAATCGTTCGGGGCTTTGCAGAACGGTACAGCCGCAGGACAGGATTGTCGTGTAGCTGCTTCTCAGCTTACTCATTCGCTTAAACAGTCAAAAGCCGCCGGCTTCCGCTTTCCTGCAGGAGCCGACGGCTTTCTCTGTGTCAGAAGAAAAACAATGATATGGCCATGACTGGAAAAGTTTCAGAGAAATCCGGCACAGGACTGACCGGTTGCTAGAACTTGCCAGTAGCTGCCAGGTAGATCAGATAGAATATCGACATGACTGCTCCTTTCCGGATAGATACTCTGTAACCCCTTTCCTCATATCCACTGTAACCCCTTTCTGCACAAGCACAGGACTGGAATGCCTGCACAGTGTACACCTGTTTCTGCCTTGTATCTCCAGGACTGGTCACGGCTTTCATCACCAGCATGCAGAACCCCAAACACAGGAGAGTGTACACGAGGCTCAAACACCCTGCGTGCTAAAATGAGGAAAAAGAAGGAGCGAACCAACCCATGAACATGATGAACAAATACGTGGACCTGGAAAAAGTCGTGGAAGAATCCGGCCTGGCCAGCACCATGAAATCCGGCTCCCTGGCAGTCCTCGCCACGCCCCAGCTCGCAGCCTGGATGGAAGAAGCCGCCTGTGCCTGTATAGGACAGGCCAATGACCTCACCGTGGAACCTGAGGAACAGGAAGCCATGACATCAGTCGGCACGAAACTCAACCTGGATCACCTCAAGGCCAGCCCCCTGGGCGCCACGATCAAAGTGCGCGCCACGCTGACCAAAGTCGATGGCCGGAAAATGGAGTTCTGGTGCGAAGCCTGGCAGGGAAACGACCTGATCGGACAGGCCAGTCACACCCGGGTCATGGTGGATGCAGCGAAATTTGTCAACAAGACCTACGGATTCAAGCAGTAACACAGACAATCAGACACAGCAAAGGCTCTGGATTTCGCCGCAATGGCCGGGACCCGGAGCTTTTGTGTGATACCCGGAACTGCCGGTACAAATCCCATATACGAAGACAGAAGTTGATCTCTATTGCCAGTCGGTGGCAAGGGATTCCCCTCCACCGCCCGCACAAAAACCCCGGTCGGCCAGGCATTCTCTCTCGAATCCCGCCACCCGGGGCTTTTTGTCACGCAGCGTCCAACCGGAGATCCAGTCAAGTCATGGAACCGGATCCGCAGCAGGGTCCTTATTCAGCCGGGAATCCCACCTGCACCATGATGTGCTTCACCGTACCGATATCCTCGGACTTGATATCATCAATGTCATACAGCACATCGCTGTCTTCATCCACACCCAGGATCTCATACGTGTTGTCCTCCAGATCCCGGACCACACACATCGACCTTGCCCCATCCGTGTATTCGTTCTCCACCGTCACATCATTGTCATTCTTCTGATGATCGTACGACGTACGGGCATTCGGGATATACTCCACATCCGCACCCAGGAAACTGTTGCCGTTTGTCGCATCGAACGAAACCTCATGCAGCTCCGCCTCGTAGTCCGACACCGTGAACCCCGCATCCTTCAGCCCCTGCTGCAGCCTGTCGGCGTTTTTGCTCACCGCATCAGAGCCATCGGTCGTCGTGGTGTTCGCCGTACCCTTTGATTCCGTCGTGTCCTTCACATCCGTGTTCGTATCCGCCGATGTGTCCTGTTTCTTCGAAGCATCCTGCTGTTCCTGTACAGGTTCCTTCGCCTGAGTGGTACCCTGTGCCACTGAATTCGTGCAGCCCGCCAACGCAAGCAGACCCGCACAGGCAATGAGTGTCCATGATTTCATGAAATGCGCCCCCTTATGCCTCCATTATAGAAGAGACTCATCCCCAAACCCCGGGACCTGCCCGACAGAACCTGCCACAGTCTGAAATGTATCGTTTTCCCTGCCGATGGTGGCTGAAAAGCCCCGGTTTCAAAAGCCCCCCTGCCGATGATGGCCAGACAGGCCTGTCTTTCCAAACGATGCTTCCGGCTTCATCAATGGATGGCATCATCCATCATCACCCGGACTTACGCCGACTTATGCCCGACGGAAGCCGCCATCGGTCTCTATCACCATCAGCACCGGCAACCTCGACATTTTCCTGTTTTGGCAATCAATGGTACAGTGAACCCATGAAACATATTGTGCTGTCGATCCTCGCACATGTGGATGCGGGGAAAACCACGTTGATTGAAAGCCTGCTCTATACAGCGGGAACCATCCGGCGGCCCGGGCGGGTGGACAAACAGACAACGGTGCTGGATGACGACATCCAGGAACGGGAGCGGGGGATCACGATTTACGCCAAGGAGGCGGGATTTGCCTGGAGGGACACCGGGGTGCAGGTCATTGACACACCGGGGCATGCGGATTTCTCCAGCGAAATGGAGCGCGGGCTCTCGGCGGCGGATCTTGCGATGGTCATTGTCTCGGGCCTGGACGGTGTGCAGTCGCATACGAAAACCATCTGGCGGCTGCTGGAGGCCGGGGGAATTCCCGCACTGGTGTTTGTGAACAAAATGGATCTCGCCAGGCGCAGTGAGGAAGACCTGCTGGCCGATATCCAGACACAGCTCTCTGCTGCAGCGGTGCCGCTGGATCCGGAACAGATTGCCCTGACAGATGACGTCCTGCTGGAGGAATGGGACCAGACGGGGGAGATTTCCCGGGATCACATCCGTACCCGCGTCGCAGCGCGGAAACTTTTCCCGGTGTTTTTCGGGAGCGCCCTGCATCATGAGGGGACCGCAGAGCTGCTCGATGCCCTGACAGATCTGGCACCGGAGAGGGTCTATGGCCCGGATCTGGGGGGATTTGTATACAAGCGCGATGATGCCGGTGTGCATGTGAAGGTCACCGGCGGTGTCCTGGAACCCAGGACGAAGCTGGAAGACCTCCGGTTTGATCAGGTGAAGGTGTTCCAGGGAAACAGGCTCGTGAATGCCCCCGCAGGTGGCGTTCCGGCGGGGATGACAGCAGTGGTCACGGGTACAGACCTCGTTCCGGGGGATGTGTTCGGTGCCCAGACACCGGTGGAAGGCCCGAAGCTGGTGCCGTCCATGGCGTACGAGATCCTGGTGCCGGAAGGAGCCCCGGATCTGGGGCCGGTCATGGCCCGGCTCTCGGCCCAGGACCCGACACTGGATATCGAAAGCGACAGACGGGGGATCCGGATCCGTCTCGCGGGGGAGGTGCAGAAGGAAGTCCTCACCCGGCGCATCCGCGACCTGGCGGGCATCGATGTGGGGTTCTCTGTCGGCACCCCGGTGTATCGCGAGACCATCACCGCGCCGGTGAAGGGATACGGCCACTTTGAACCCCTGCGTCATTACGCCGAGGTGCATTTGCGGCTGGAGCCTGCAAAACCCGGGAGCGGGATCACGGTGGAGAGTGAGGTGGACACAGATACACTCTCGCCACGGTTCCAGGCACAAATCCTGTCGGCTTTGCGCCACAAGCGCCACAAAGGGGTACTGTCGGGGAGTGACTTGACGGATGTGAAGATCACTGTCACAGCCGGAAAGGGTCACTTGAAGCACACCGAAGGCGGCGACTTCCGTCAGGCGGCGAACCGCGCGGTCCGGCAGGCGCTCATGAGCGCCAGGGAAGCGGGAGAAACGGTGCTGCTGGAGCCCATGATCTCCTTTTCCATTCAATGTGACAACCAGTTCATCGGCACTGTCCTCTATGAGCTGGAGAAGCGGGGTGCTTCCGTGCAGGTCCAGGATGACGACATCACCGGGAGCGGTCCCCTGCGGAACCTGGCGGATTTCCAGAATGAACTCCGTGCCCTGACCAAAGGCGGGGGAATGCTGGAACTGGGAGAGACCCGGTATGAACCGAGTCCCGACCAGGATAGGATCCTGGCGGAAATTGACTATGATCCGGTGGCGGATCCGCGCAACACACCGGACAGCGTGTTCTGTGCCGGCGGAGCCGGGTTCACCGTTCCCTGGGATGAAGCGCCGGACCATATGCACATTCCGCTGGAAACCGTGCGGGATGCAGGATACACCCCGGCGGGACACCGGAATTCCGTGGTGTCGGAGGAAGAAGCCCGGAAGGCCTTTGCGGCGGTATCCGGGCGGAACAAAAACGAGAAGAAAACCGTGAAGCCGCACAAGCGGCGGGACATGGCAATGGAACAGCAGGATGTCACGCTGCATCCGCCCAAACCTGTGTGCTATGTGGTGGATGGGTACAACATCATCAACAGCTGGAGCAGTCTGAAGACACTGCCGCTGCATGATGCCAGACAGGAACTGATCCGGATCCTGTCGAGTTACCAGGGCTATCTGGGGTGCCGGATGATCCTGGTGTTCGATGGGTGGCGGGTGCCGGATAATCCCGGGTCCCGGAATATGCGGGGAGCCCTGGAGGTGGTGTACACCCGGGCGGGACAGACAGCGGATGCCTATATCGAGAAGCTGGTTTCGGTGCTCAAAAACGAGTATCAGCTGCATGTGGCGACATCCGACGGTCTGATCCAGAACTCGGTGCTGACCAAGGGTGCCAGACGGATCAGCGCCCGGGAGCTGGAGCTGGCAATTGAGCGAAGCGCGGTGATTCCCGAGGAGTACAGGCAACACGGACATGGCTGACAGGCCCCTGCGGTTTGATGGTTTGCCGATGGCAAATCATCAAACTCCAGGGGCTGTTTTTGGGTTTGGTGCGATGGTGGGGATGGTGGGGATGGTGGGGATGGCAGTTTCGGCCAAACTTAGGGATGAAAACCGGCCAAACTCAGGAACGAAAACCGGCCAAACTCAGGAACGAAAACCGGCCAAACTCGGGAATGGGAATTTCAAATGGTGAAAAGATATGAAAATTTATGGGAAAAGACCGAAATACTGGCAAATATATAAAAAGTATCGAGAAAAAAGAATAAAAAATACCGTTTTCGATAATCGATGGAGTATAATCAAACTGTATATAAATGGTGGGTGCAAAAAATGAAGGAGAGCAAGGTAAGGATCATAGCGATAAAAATAGAGAATCTGAAGAATGTACGACAAGGTGATATTCAGATTCCTGTTCATGATGAGGATTCTCAAGCAAGTATTACCGCAATTTTCGGACAGAACGGTTCAGGAAAAACAACGGTCATCAATGCACTGGATATACTTAAAACTCTTATAAGCGGAAATCCACTTTCTGAAAGCTGCAGATACCTGATCAATATGGATGCAGGAAAAGCGAAGCTGACATTTAAATTCACTTTGGAGGATCCAGAAAGAAGGGGAAAGGCCAGGGCGGTTTATTCATTTGGTCTGGAGATATTGCCAGGCATTGATGGAGAGTCCTATCTGGCTGTTGTAGATGAAACGCTGAAAGCAGCTGTAGAAGCGCCAAATCTCAGCTTGCGAATGCAGGAGATTCTCAAAACCGGAAAGTCATCCACTTTGTCACCAGCTTCCAAGGTCAAGGTACTCCTGAATGGAGTGGATCCTACAGACAGAATCGTCGAACAGAAACTGGCAGAAAAAGAGTCCAGGTCGTTTCTGTTCTCGCCATGGATGCACAACCTATTTGTGCATTATGGGATTGCAGGTGATAGCCGGAAAGCTTCAGCCAATACAGACAGCTGGATGGTGCAGCTAATATTGCGACTTCAGAATTACGGTAGAAGGGAGCTGTTTGTCATCTCAACAAGACACTCCAGCGTTCTGAGTCTGGGATTTTTGCCGCTCTCCTTTCGCGTCAGGAATTCAGAAGGAGAGTATTTTGGCAGCAGTCTGCTGAAAATTGATGATTCTTTCAGCCTTCCCAAAGAGTTGGTCGAAGTCCACAAAAAAATCATCGATGAACTGAATTTTGTTCTTGCCGAAATCGTTCCTGGCTTGGAACTGTCCATAAAGGTTTTGGATACTCATCTGGATGAGGAGGGTACAACAATTCACAAAGCTCAGCTTGTATCTCTGAAAAACGGGAAACAGCTTCCTCTACAATATGAGTCGGAAGGAATCCGAAAGCTGATCACTGTTCTTCAGCTGCTGATTTGCGTCTATAATCAAGCGTCTGTGACAGTGGCGATTGATGAACTGGATGCAGGTATCTTTGAGTATCTTCTGGGTGAACTGGTAACACTGCTGCAGACTCATGGCAAAGGCCAGCTGATATTTACATGTCACAATCTGCGACCTCTTGAAACGCTTTCCAAAGTCTCGAATGTCTTCACCACAGTGAATCCTGAAAGACGGTATATTCGAATGAAGAATATAAAAGAAGATAATAATGTGAGAAAAGTTTACTACCGGGACATAATCGTCCAGGATCAGGAAGAGGTATTGTACGATTCGGCTAATACAGCTTCTTTGGCACTTGCATTCCGAAAAGCCGGGAAAGATATTGAATGAGCAGAAAGAAACCCGGGAGGAAAACTGTGCTAGTGTATGTGGAAGGTCCAAGTGATCAGACTGCACTCGTTCATGCATTTGAAACAATGTATGATTCTAAAAGTATACATATCGAAGTCTTATACGGAGACTTAACATCTAAAAGATCAGTCAACCCACAGAATATTGTCAAGAAACTTGGAAATAAAGTGAGTGTATTCCGGGAAAAATACTCGCTGAAGCCGGAAGATATTGAAAATATTATTTGTATTCTGGATACAGATGGCGCCTATTGTGATGAACGATTTATTCAGGAAAGACCTGGTCTTCATAATTTTCGATACACAGAAGACTGTATTCTGGCAAACAGCAAAGAGGCCGCAGCGGATCGAAATCGCAGGAAAGCTGAGAACATGAATCGGCTGGCAGGTCTAAGGAAAGTCACGCAAAACAGAAAAGTGATCCCTTTTGAAGCTTACTTCATGTCCTGCAACCTGGATCATGTGCTGCAGAATAAACTGAACCTTTCTGATGCAGAAAAAGAAAACTTGATAGGCTACGAAGCTCAGTAAAGCTAAGCTGCAACCAGTTGTTTCTGGACGTCTTTAAAGTAGTCGATCATACCCTGCCGGGTCTGGTGAGCACCGCTGATTAGAGTTCTTCCCAGTGATG
>Ga0209694_1001951_pt1 | contig 19253 bp, 17 predicted proteins | sample GluameincwithD2O_FD_187499 | JGI IMG/M metagenome (GOLD analysis project Ga0209694, IMG submission 187499) | Mouse cecum microbial communities from Vienna, Austria - Glucosamine amended microcosms incubated with D2O (SPAdes) (version 2) | ecosystem: Host-associated > Mammals > Digestive system >... | reverse complement strand
CGACGTTGAGATCGACAACGGGGCCGGCAACGTGACCGCCGTGGCGGGCGAGCAGAACATCGCGGCCGACCCGTTCGACATGTCGGTCGACATCCCCGTGGCCACGCCCGAGACCGCCCACGAGGTCGCGCTCGGCGATCTCTCGGTGTACCTGAACGGCAGCGAGCGTCCCGTCGAGCTCATCGAGGGCGAGACCGCCGAGTGGAACTCCGAGACGGGCGTGCTGACCCTGGCGGCCACGGGCACCCAGATCGTCTCGGTGCGCGTCGAGATCGGCGCGCGCGCCTGGTGGGAGCCCGAGCCCGCCTACGCCGTCTCGGCGGCCAGCATGAGCTGCCTGCACGACAAGGACGGTAACGAGAGCGTGCTCACCAAGTTCAACCCGGACAAGGCCGTGGAGTGGACCAAGGCCTACAAGTACCGCTCGGCCGGCTACTACAACACCACGACCTCGGTGCCGTGGAAGCTCCAGGTGGCGGATACCCTGTGGGACTGCATCTACGTCGGCAACATCCACTCCAAGGTGAACTCCGGGTCCGGCACCGCCCAGGGCGTGCTCGACTCCATCCGCAAGCCCTCCGGTTCCGCGGGCCTGGGAGATGCAAACGACCTGATCAACTGCACCTTCGACTGGCCCGACCACAACCGCAAGGGCGGCACCCCGGACGGATCGGACAACCTGCCCCCGCAGTCCGGCGATCCGGTCATCGGCGGCATCGACTGGACGGGCTTCCCGGCCACTGCGGTGAACGACGACGACGAGCCCCTGTACCGCGGCATGGCCCAGTGCAGCCACATCGGCACGGTGGACGGCAACTCCTTCCAGGGCTCCCAGGAGTCGGGCTACTGGTGGTTCACGTGCACCATGCGCATCCTCAAGGTGGCCGACGACTACGTGGTGCTCTCGTTCTTCATCCCCACGTTCTCCGACTCCTCGGTTTCCACCGGGCAGTCCGGCGCGGCGGTCTACAAGATCAAGTACGAGGCGCCGCAGGGCCAGGCCAAGGTGAAGAAGGCCTCGTCCGACGAGGGCATCTCCGGGAACAACGGCTGCTACTCCTACAAGAACGCCGTGTTCGCCGCCGTGGCCGACTCCGACTACGCCGACAAGATGCTGGGCTACGCCCAGGCCGGGACGTGGTCCACGTGGAAGGACGCCCGCGACTGGGCGCTCGACCGCGTTGACTCCGGCAAGGTGGAGGCCGTCTTCGTGACCGACGAGGCCGGCGAGTCCAAGGTGAAGAAGCTCGACACCGGCGACTACCGCCTGGTTGAGCTGTACGCGCCCAAGGGCTACAAGGTGGCCTCCAAGCACGTGAAGCTCGCCGTGGAGCCCGGCAAGGACAACACCGCCGTGGTGGAGGTGGCAAACGAGCCCCTGAACGACCCCGACGGCATCATGGTGCGCAAGTACGACGCCGGCAGCGGCGCCTTCGTGGCCACGGGCGACGCGAAGCTGGGCCTGGCCGAGTACACCTACGAGTACGTGGACGGCTACGCGACCACGAGCGCCCAGTTCGACCAGCTGAAGGCCTCCTCGGCGGCCAAGCGCACATGGGTGATGCGCACGAACGGCAATGGCCTTACTGATATTCAGAAGGGGAGCGATACATTCGAGTTCAACGGCAAGACCTACAACTACAAAGCCTCGGGAGATTCCTTCTTCAAGGTTGGCGACCGAATCACGCTTCCCCTCGGCACCGTGCGCATTCGCGAGACCAAGGCGCCGGAGGGCTACAACCTCTCCGACAGGGTGTACCTCGTGCGCGTGGTTGCTGATCCGACGAGCCTCACCGGTACGAAGCTCGAGGGCGACACCGGCCTCATCCAGGACGGCAACACCGCCACCGAGGCCACCCGCGCCGAGGAGCAGCCCGCCCGCGGCGGCGTGACCATCTACAAGCTCGACGCCGAGACGGGCTCCTCCAGGCCGCTGGCCGGCGCGAGCTGGGACGGCGTGGCCTTCGAGATCGTGAACAAGTCCGAGGCCCCCGTGACCTACAAGGGCGTGAAGGTGCCCGTGGACGGCGTGGTCGACGTCATCAAGCCCGCCAGCCAGGACGGCAAGGCGACCACCGGCCCGAACGTGCTCCAGTACGGCACCTACTCCATCCGCGAGGTGTCCACCTCCGACGCCTACCTCATGACCGATACCAAGGAGCGAACCTTCCAGATCCGCTCCGACGGCCAGATGGTCGTGTTCGACGGCAACAACGACGCGGCCGAGAACGAGCCCAAGCGCGGCGACATCGAGTTCGTGAAGGTGGGGGAGGGCGCCTCCCCGCGCCTGGCCAACGTCCCCTTCCTGGTGACGAACAAGGCCTCCGGCGAGGCCCACGTGGTGGTGACCGACGCCAACGGCCAGATGAAGACCTCCTCCGACTGGAACAAGCACACGGTGCGCACCAACGCCTCGGATGCAGCGGTCGATGCCGACGGCGACGGCGTGTTCACTGACGAGGAGAAGGCGGCCGTGGACGAGTCCAAGCTCGACTGCAACGCCGGCACCTGGTTCGGCCTGAACCCCGACACCGGCAAGCTCGTGCCGGCCTCCGACGGCAAGGGCGCCCTGCGCTGGGGCGACTACACGGTGGAGGAGCTGCGCGTTGGCGCCAACAAGGGCTACGAGCTCGTCAAGATGGACATCTCGGTTCGCCGCCACGGCGTCACGATCGACATGGGCACCATCGTGGACGAGAAGCCCTACGTGAAGACCCCCTGGATCGGCACGTCGGCGCGCGATGGCGCCGACGGCGACCGCATCCTCGTGGCCGACCCGGAGGCCGTCGTGGTCGACCGGGTGGAGTACGCCAACCTGGAGGCCGGCGAGCTGTACCGCGTGGTCGGCGTGCTCATGGACAAGGCCGCAGGCGAGCCTGTGCGCGACGCGCAGGGCAACCCCGTCACCGCCGAGAAGTCCTTCGTCGCGGAGGACGTGAAGGGCTACGTCGAGCTCGCGTTCGGTTTCGACGCCACCTCGGTCGAGGGTGACGTCGTCGTGTTCGAAGCCCTCTACAAGGACGGATCCGACGAGCCGGTGGCGAAGCACGAGGATATCGACGACTACTACCAGACGGTGAAGGTCTACGAGCCCTCCATCGGCACCACGCTGCTGGATGGCCTTGACGGCGACAAGACCGTCGTCGCCGACGATACCGTGACCCTCGTCGACACCGTCGCCTACCGCAACATGCCCGTTGGCAAGGAGTGCACCGTGACCGGCACGCTCATGGTCGCCGGCGAGGAGCCGGCGCCCCTCATGCGCCCCGTCCTGGACGAGAGCGGCGCGCCCGTGCTCGACGAGGCCGGCCAGCCCCTGACCGAGCCGGTCACCGCGACCGCCACGTTCACGCCCGCCGAGCCCGACGGCACCGTCGAGGTCGCCTTCGTGTTCCCCGGGGACGTCATCGAGGCCGATATGGCTCTTGTGGCCTACGAGCGCGTCTTGCGCCTGGACACCGAGGTGGCATCCCACGAGGATCCGGAGGATCCCTCCCAGACGGTGGTCGTGGTGACTCCGGAGATCGGAACCCTGGCCACCGATGCCAAGGACGGCGACAAGGAGATCGAGGCCGCGGCCTCGGTCACCATCAACGACGCGGTCCGCTACGAGAACCTGGTGCCCGGCCGCGAGCACACCCTTGACCTGACCGTCATGCAGGTGACCGATGGGGGCGCGGTGCCCCTGAACGACGCGGAGGGCAAGCCCTACACCGTGCGTCACGCCTTCGTGCCCGAGGCGTCCAGCGGCATCGAGGTCGTGTCCGTGACGATCGACTCCACGGACCTCGCGGGGAGCGACCTCGTCATGTTCGAGGTGCTCTCGATCGACGGCAAGGTCATCGCCTCCCACGAGGATCCGGACGACGAGGGGCAGACCGTGCACGTGACCGAGCCCAAGATCGGCACCACCGCCACCGACAAGACCGACGGGGACCACAAGATCCTCGCCTCCCGCTCTGCGGTGGTAGTCGACGAGGTGGCCTACACCGGCCTCGTGCCGGGCGAGGAGCACGTGCTCAAGGCCGTCCTCATGGACAAGGCAACCGGCAAGCCCGTCATCGCCGGCGACCGCGAGGTGCGCGCCGAGCTGCGCTTCACGCCCAACGCCCCGGAGGGCACCGTCTCCATCGAGCTCTCCTTCGACGCCTCGGCGCTCGGCGGCAAGCAGCTCGTCGTGTTCGAGGAGCTCTACAAGAACGGGGAGCCCGTGGCGGAGCACAAGGACATCGACGACGCGGCGCAGACCGTGGAGGTCGTGACGCCCCTGTCCCAGACGGGCCAGCCGTCCGAGACGCCGTCGGGCACGCCCTACGCCAAGACCGGCGTCGACACCGCCGCGCCTGTGGCCGCGGCCCTGGCGCTCGTCCTCGTCGCGGCCACGGCCCTCGCCGTGACGCGGCGCCGCAAGCACGCCGCCGCCATCGAGGACATCGAGGCCGGCGCCGTCGGGGGTCAGGACGACTAGCCGCCCCGGCGCCGAGCGCGAGGGCGGCCCAAACGGGCCGCCCTCCCTTCGGAGATCAGACTTACAGGAGGAATGAGATGAAACTAGCTAACCTGGGGGCGCTGGCCCTCTCGGCGTGCCTGGCGGGCGGCTGCCTCGCGGGATGCGCGCCCGAGCCGCGCATCGCCGTCCCCGACACCGGGCCCGCCGAGGAGCAGCCGCTTGCGGCCGCGGCCCAAGAACCTGCAGAGGAGGCCGATGCGGGCGAGGCCGCGCCGGCCGCTGCCGAACCCGAGTCAGAGCCCGTGCACGAGCACATCTGGCTGCCGAACTACGAGCTGCAGGTGATTCCCGCGCAGACCGAGACGATCCACCACGACGCCGTGACCGAGGAGGCCGTCGAGCTGCACACCGTCTGCAACGTCTGCCTCGCCATCGTCGACGGCGTGGCCGACCAGCACGCCGCGGAGACGGGCCACGTGGGCGCGACCCCCGACGTGGAGGTGCCCGTGACGCGCACGGTGACCGAGGCGTCGGACGAGGTGAGGGAGATCTCGCCGGAGACGACGCAGCTGGTGAGCACCAGCGACACCTGCACGACGTGCGGCGAGACGCGCCAGACCGACAAGAAGACCGTCGACCCCGAAACCGTGAGCCAGGCGGTGCAGGACGACGCCGGCTCGCCGCTCGGCGCCCTCTAGCGCGCCCGAACCCGAATCTGGAAGCAGCAAGCACCGGGGGCCGCCGCGGCGGCCCCTTTTCCGATGGGAGAACGAATGACGAAGTTGAATGTGGTGCCCCTGGCCTCGATCGCGTCGAGCCGCGACGAGGCGTCGGGCGGATGGATCTGCGAGCAGAGGCTGCCCGAGGGCACGACCCTGATCACGGGGATCGCGGGATCCCCTTGCTCCAAGAAGACGCTGGAGGGCGTAGCATCGTCCCTCTTCGCCGCGTACTGCGACGAGGCGACCGTAGCCGGCGCGCCGGCGCGCGAGGGGAGCGCCCTCTACGTGCAGATCGGCGGCGACGAGGCGCGCCTGCGCCGGCATCTCGCGGCGGCCTTCGAGGAGGAGCCCCCCGAGACGGCCCTGGCCGCCGTGTGGCCGGGCAAGATGAGCACGGACCTGGCCCAGGCGATCCGAGAGGCGGCAGTGCGGGCCGAGTGCCGGCTCGTCGTCGTCAACGGCGCGCATGCGGGCTGCGAGGGAAGGCAGAAGCTTTCGACCGTGCTCGCAGAGCTCGACCGCGCGGCCAGGGACGCCGAGTGCGCCGTGGCGGTGCTCCTCCCGCTGACCAAGCGAAACGCGCTCTGCGTCAAGGACCCCTCCACGGGGATCTGGGACGCGGTCGCCGCCGTGTGGGAGGTGTACGGGGACGCGGAGGGGCCCGAGAAGTGCTTCTGCACGGCGAAGGGCTCAGCCTCCGCGTTCGCGCTCGCCCGGCATTCCCGCTCGGCGCCGCCGAGAAGCCAGCCGAGGCCCGCCCCGGGCGATCCCCCGCAGGATGAGGCGGGGGAGGAGGGTTTCCCGGAAGGAGAGGAGGGCGACGGGGCGACGGCGTACGTCGGAGAAGCCACGCTGTGATTTCCCCAGCGGCGGGAAACCCGTCACACCGCTGGATCTTCCTCCCTCGCCGAGGGCCCCAGAAGGGGCCCTCTTTCGTCCGGATGCGGCCCCACTTGCACCAACGCGATAAGATAGCTATAATTCTGGCTATTATAGATCGAGCAGAAGGGAGCGGCCATGGCTATGACAATGGGCATCGCCGAGGCTAAGAACAACCTCTCCAGGGTGGCGTCCGAGGTCGAGAGGACGGGCACGCCCGTGACCATTCTGCGGAACAACAAGCCGTGCGCGGCCATCGTGCCTATGGAGATGCTGATCGAGCGCGATCCCGTCTCCGCGGCCGTCGACTTCATGGACGAGTACGCCGACGTCTTCCGGAAGCTGGCATGATCGCAGCTGGGGGAAGGCTGGGGCGCCCGGAGGTCGAGGCCATCCACAACGAGGCCATATCGAGGTTCGGCGGCATGCCGGGCCTCAGGGATCCCGGGCTGCTCGACTCGGCGCTCGCCCAGCCTTTCCAGACGTTCGGGGGAGTGGATCTGTACCCGACCCTCGCCCAAAAGGCGGCCCGCTATGCCTGGGGCATAGCCCGCAACCACCCGTTCGCCGACGGGAACAAGAGGACGGCGGCCGCCTGCATGGCGGCGTACCTGCGCATCAACGGCGTCCGCTTCAAGCCCCGCCACGACGAGCTGTACGATGCCATGGTCGGCATAGCCGAGGGCACCTGGGGCTTCGAGGAGCTGGCCGCGTGGGTCGAGGGCAACGTGCCCGCCGGCGCCGGCGGCATGTAGGAGGCTCTTCCCGCGGCGCCGGTTCGTCGGCGATTGCCGTTGTCCGGGTACTTCAACAAGGTAGGGCTATGATTGATGCGGCGGGAGACGACCTCCCGCCGCATCCGGCCTTCTCCGGGTTCGCCTCCTCTCTCGGCGCCCGGCATTGCCCTGCTTAGCCGGAAAACCTGGCCCCCGCGAGTCCATCCCGCGGGGGCCGCCTTTTTTGCCCCGACGAACCTGGGAGGCCGCGGTATGAAGCTCGTGATAGCCGAGAAGCCGATGCTGGCGAGGGACATCGCCCGCGCGATATGCGGGCGCGAGGTGGGCGAGCGCGAGAAGCTGCCCGTCTCGGGCAACGGGTGGTGCGTGTGCGCCCTGGCGGGGCACGTGCTCGAGCTCGCAGAGCCCTCCGAGCTGCGCCGGGAGTGGGCGTGGGGGAAGGACTTTACCGAGGACATGCTGCCGATATACGTGCCCCGGTGGCCGAAGAGGCCGGCGGCGGGCAAGGAGGGCATCGTGGAGTCGGTGCGCGCCCTCGCCGGGAAGTGCGAGTGCATAGTCAACGCGGGAGATCCGGACGACGAGGGCCAGCTGCTGGTCGACGAGCTCATCGACTACATAGGCTACGACGGGCCCGTCTGGCGCGTGCTCGTCAACGACAACATCGTGGAGAACATCAGGAGGGCCTTCGGCTCCATGAGGCCCAACGACGAGTTCCGGGGCCTCTCCGAGGCCGCCTACGCCCGCCAGATGGCCGATATGTGCCTCGGCGTATCGGAATCCCGCCTCGCTACCATGAGGCTCGGGAGGAAGCTCTCCGTCGGCCGCGTGCAGACGCCCACGCTGGGCCTGGTCGTGCGCAGGGACGCGGCAGTGGAGGGGCACGCCCCCGAGACCTTCTGGACGGTGCTCGCCCATGTGGAGCTCGACGGCACCGAGTACGAGATCGAGCTGGCCGCCTCCGACGACGCGGGCGAGCGTCGGCGCATTCTGGACGAGTCGGAGGCCGCGCGCATCGCGCACGGCCTCGAGGGGCGGGAAATCGCAATGGACGTGAGCACGGCGCGCAAGCGGAGGCAGAGCCCTCTGCCCTACACACTCACCGCTCTCCAGTCCGAGATGAGCAAGAGGTTCGGGTTCACTCTGCAGCAGACCATGGACGCCACACAGGCGCTGCGCGACAATTGGAAGGCGATCTCCTACAACCGCAGCGACTGCCCCTATGTCCCCGCAGAGCACCACGGCGCAGCCCCGCGGGTTCTCGCGCGTGCCATGGCCAACCTCGGCGAGAGATGGGATCTCGATTACGGCATCGTGTCCCGTGCGTTCGACGATTCCCGGGTGGGCGCCCACCACGGCATCATACCCCAGGACTCGACGGTGGACGCTTCCCGCCTCACGGAGACGGAGAAGCTGGTCTACCGCGCCATCGTCGGCCGATACGCGATGCAGTTCGCGCCGCCCGTCGTCTACGACGAGAGCACGGCCGTGTGCGCTTGCCCCGAAGGCGTGCTCAAGCACGTCGCCAAGCGGGTGGTCGACCCGGGGTACACCGCCGTATTCGGCGCCGGTGCCGCCGACGAGGCCCCCCTGGGGCCTCTCGAGAGGCCGGGCGCCGTCACCGGGCACATCAAAGGCGCCCTGGTCGAAAAGAGGGAGACGAGGCCACCCAAGAGGTACACCGAGGGCACCCTCGTGGCCGACATGGCCTCCGTGGCCAAGTACGTCTCGAACCCCGACCTGCGCGATGCGCTCAAGAGGAAGGACGAGGGAAAGGAGGGGGAGCACGGGGGCATCGGCACGGTGGCCACCCGCGCGAAGATCCTGGAGGGCCTTATCGGCCGCGGCCTGCTCGCCCGGAAGGGGAAGACGATCGTCTCCACCCCCTTGGGTCGCCAGTTCTACGCAGCGGTGCCAGGCGACATCTCGGGCCCGGACCTCACGGCGCGCTGGTGGCTCATGCAGCAGGATGTCGCCGAGGGGAGGGCTGGCACCGACGCCGTCCAATCCGATGTCGCCGCCGTCATCCGCGCGCATATCGCCGACGGCGCCTACCGAGGCGCGACGATGCCGGGCGCCGGACCCGAGGTCGGAAGATGCCCCGTCTGCGGCGGCGCCCTCCTCTACCGCGGAAAGGTCGTGTCCTGCGAGACGAACAGGAGCCGGCGCAACGAGGAGGGGGAGTGGGAGAGCCTGGGCGGCTGCGGCTTCAAGGTCTTCGCGGTGTTCTGCGGCAAGCAGCTCACCGCGAACCAGATGGCCAAGCTGCTCGCAGGCAAGCGCGTGCGCGTTTCGGGTCTCACCTGAAAGGGCGAGGCGGGCAAAACGGCGGAGCTCGCCTTCGACCCGCCGTCCCGCAAAATCACCTTTGCCCCACGCGCCGGGGCCAAGGTCGGAAAGGGGCGCAAAAGGCCGCGAGCGGGGCTCATTTGACGCGCGCAGACGCGCGATCCGAGGCGCTCCCGACCCCGTGCCCATATGCGGCCGCGATCGGGGAAGTGGGAAGTCGCTGACAGAGAGTAGAGTCCCGGCCGCCGCTCCCCTCCACGAGAAAACACAGTTTGTTCGATAGAAACACTTGTTCGTTTGATTTAGAATCGTCAGCCTGAAGAGAGAGGCGGACGTGCATGGCGGAGCGAGCGATACTGCACAGCGACATCAACTGCTGCTACGCGCAGATCGAATGCCAGGAGCATCCGGAGCTGCGAGGACGGCCGGTCGTTGTGGGCGGCGACGAGGATGCCAGGCACGGCATCGTGCTCGCCCGCAACCTTTTGGCCAAGCAGCGCGGCGTGGCAACAGCAGATACCCTCGCGGACGCGCGGAGGAAATGCCCGGGGCTCGTGGTGGTGGCCGCCGATTACAGGCTCTACATGGATGTGTGCGCCCGCGCGCGCAAGATCTACTACGACTACACCGACCTCGTCGAGCCCTTCGGCCCGGACGAGTCCTGGCTCGATGTGACGGGCAGCACGAGGTGCCTTGCAATGAGCCCCCTGGCCATTGCACGGGAGATCTCGGAGAGGATGCACGCCGAGCTCGGCATCACCGTATCGGTGGGCGTGTCCTGGAACAAGGTGTTCGCGAAGTTCGGCAGCGACTACCGGAAGCCCGACGCCGTTACGGAGATAACGCGGCGCAACTACGCCGACATCGTCTGGAACGCCCCCGTGCGCGATCTGCTCTACGTGGGGGAGGCCACCGAGAGGAAGCTGAGGTCGTCCGGCGTGGCCACCATTGGCGACCTGGCCCACTGCAGCGACTACTACCTCACCCGCCGCTTCGGCAAGACGGGCCTGATCCTGCGGGCCTTTGCCCGGGGCGACGACGCAAGCGAGGTGAAGCCGCTCGATGTCGAAAGATGCGATGTCGAGCGCGAGGCGAAGTCCTACGGCAACTCCATCACCTTCCCGCGCGACATCGTCGACGATGCCACGGCCAAGGCCGTGACGTGGATGCTCGCGGAATCCGTGGCCCAGAGGATGAGGGAGGGCGGGGCGCGCGCCCGCACCATAGCGGTCGGCGTGCGCGACGCCGGCACCTTCAAGACGCTTTTCCGGCAGAGGAGAATGCCCTGCGCCACGAACATAACCCTGGAGCTGGCACAGGCGGCGTGGTCGCTGCTATCTGAGATCTGGCAGTTCTCGGAGGCTCTTCCCGCCCGCGGCATTGCCGTGAGAGGGGAGAACTTGGTTCCAGCCGCCGACTCGCTGCAGATGTCGCTCTTCGACCCGGAGCCCAGGCGGGCGGGGCTGGAAGCGGTGGACGCGGCCGTGGACGACCTGCGCCGGCGCTTCGGCAACAACTGCGTCGTTTGGGGTCCGAAGGCGTGGTGCGCCGACACGCTGGTCATGGACGCCAAGCGCGACAACACCGTCCACCCTGTCAGCTTCTTCCATCGGTGAGGTGATCGAGCATGAAAGGCGTTGAGCGCAGGGAGAGAAAGTACGTGGAGGTGGTGGCCGACTTTTCCGAGGACGGCCGCGTGACGCCGCTTGTGATCGTCTGGGACGACGGCCGGCGCTTCCCGATCGACCGGGTGGTGGACGGCCGTTGGGCGGCCAATATGAAGCTCGGGGGCAGGGGGTACCGCTACACCGTCATGGTGGGCGGGCGCGAGCGGCTGCTGTGGCGCGACGAGAACCGCTGGTACGTGGAAATGAAGGTGCTGGACGGCGGCCCCGCGCTGCTGTCACAGGAGGACATCGCGCGCGGGGCCGATGACGCGGTGTGGAGATTCACTCCGGCTTAGATGTGGGATTCGCTTTTCGGCCGGCCGCGGTTAAGAGCCGACGCGAGCGTTGCCCGTCATCTCTCGCCAGCCGCTTGGTTGGAGGCCGCGTTGGCGGCTTCCTCCGCGATGAGGGGATTGCCGTCTGCGTCCACAAGCACCACCAGCCCTCCCGAGATGCCCCACTTGGCGGCAACGTAAAGGTACTGGGCGCCCGTCACGTTGTCGGTAATAACCGCGACTCTCTGCAGATCTTCCGTGCCTTTGAAACGCCCCTGAGCGTCACTGAAGTCAGAATCACCGTCTACCGAATCTGACTCCGGCCTATTATTCGAAGTCCCAGCCTCCTCTGCGATGACGGGCTTGCCGTCTGCGCCCACAAGCACCGTCAACCCTCCCTCGTGGGCGTTATTGCCAACGAAAAGGTACTGAACGCCCGTCATGTTGTCGGTAATAACCGCGACCGGGTAGAACTCTTCTGTGCATTCGAGGCGCTCCCGAACGTCGCCTGAGTCAGAATCACCGTCTACCGAATTTGACTCCAGGCTGTTATCCGAGGTCCCGGCATCGTCGCGCTCGGCGAGAAATTCGGCGAGCGCCAGCTGCGCGACAAGAGCAAAAACAATAACCGCGCAAAAGGCAAGTATACTTACATTCTCTTTGCGCATCTTCGTCTCCCTTCCGAGTCTGAACAAGTGCCATAGCGGCACATCCTTTATCGGGTGCCCGTTTGCCCTTGGCCCCCGCCGGTTCTTTTGCGCTCGCGCGCTTTCGTGTCCTGAGCGCGCCTCATGCCGTTCCAGTACTCTCGGCAGCTCTCGCAGCGACAGCCGTAGATATAGCCGGTTGCCGTACCGTGCCTGGGATCTTCGGGGTCTTCCTGCAGCTGCCTGAGCCCGCGTTCGCGGCTGCGCCTCACCGCCTCTCTCGCCCCCTCCCGCCTTCGCTTCTTGCGCACCTCCTCGTCTAACTCCTCTGGGGTTTTGGGCCTCGGCCGCGCTCTGGGCGCCCTGCGCGCACCTCGCCCCTCCGGGAGCGAGAGCAGATCGCGCCGTGTCGGCTCGTCCCTCATGGGCCTGCCGGGGGGCATCTTCCCTGTCATGCGCACGCCTCGAGGGCTTCCAGCTCGTACACGCCGCCGACGGGGCGCCCCCGGGAAAGGCCCTTGTACACGCTGTCCACGCTGCAGTACATATACGCCGCGGCCTTGCGGGCGCCCTGGAACACCTTCGTCTCACCTGTGAGCATGTTGCGGCATGCGATCAGCTTCTTCTTCCGCTGGCCCTGGTCTCGCGCGCTGCAATCGACGTCCTCCGGCCACCGCCAGTAGAACGAGTCGTACGTGTACCCCTTTCGCTGCGCGCAGCGGTAGATCTGATCGCGGGATTGTCCCGTACAGGCAGCGGCTTCCGCCAGCGAGCGGTACACGCACAGCTTGCGGCCGGTCCGGGAGTCCATTTTCACTACTTTTCTCCTCGCGGGCATCGAGATCGCCTCCTCTTCTTACGCGCAGCGCTTCTGGACGTGAGCGCGGCAGTGGAAGGCCCGCTCCTCGGCGTCCATGAGATTTCGGAACTCGCGTGCAAGGCCGCACAATGCGCGGCTGCAGAGTTTTACGAGCGACCAGGACAGGCGCGCTGCGAACCACAGCGAGCAGAAGACGAGCTTCAGCATGTACAGCACAAACATTTCGACTACCTCCATCCTGTGGGAACACCGTGCTTTGCGCTTGGCGATTTTTATCCGCGCGATAATCGCGGGCGGCCCGTTCCGCAACCCGCCTGCACCGAGAGGGCTTAAGGCCCTCGCCATCTACGTCAACCGGCGGTTTGCGTAGATGCGGTGCGGGCAATTGCGGAACAGGGCGGCCGCAATTAGAATCACGGGTTTAGGACTGGCCCGGCGCCTTGCGCCGGGCCCGCGCGGCCGAGAGCGAGGAGGCCGCGCATGCGCGGGGGTGCCGGGGGATGAATCCCCCGGCGCGGGGTTCCGGGGCGAAGGGCCCCGGCACTGCTCAATCGTCGCCGAGCACGTCATGCTCCGCGATGACGCCGTCAAGCTTGCCAAGTAGCGTCTCGTCCTGGTTGGCGAGCTGCCGGCAATACAGCTCGCCCTGCACGAGCAGCTTCTCCGTAACCCCGAGCTTCCTGGCAATTTCCTCGTCGGTTTCATCGTCGCCGTGCACCGCCCCCGTCCTTCTCACCGCCTCCGCGATGACGCCGACAGCTTCGAGGATGCCGTCGGCTTGCGTTCCGCTGTACAGGTCTCCCACTCTGGCAAGCAGGGGCAAAATGGCCATCTCGCCGTTCACGAACGTGATCACCTTCTCTCCGAACCAGTAGATGTCCGGGCACGCCTCGAGCTCCTCCTTCGAGGCGATCAGCTCCCACCAGATCGGATTGGCGTACAGCCCGTTCGTGTCGGTCGCCTCATCGTGGAAGGCCCGCTCCTCGGTTGCCTGGAACTCGTAGACCTGGGCGCGCAGGCCCCAGGAATTGCCCGGATCGAGCAGCTCGTCCAGCCTCAGCTCGCGCGCCTGGACGCCGTCGCTCACTCTTATCCTCCCGTCCGGAAACACCGTCTTCGTAATGCAGTCCATAATGTCTCGCTCCTATCTCGCGTTCCGTCGCTTCCTTGTTTGGGTCCCCGTGCGCCTGCGGCCCCTTGTTGCGCCCGACGATCCTTTGTAGCCGCCAGATGGACTCCTGAGCGGGTCGCGCTTTGGCTGGACGACTGGGCGGGGGAGGGAGGGCCTGGGCCTTACGCCGGCGAACAGGTCGCCCTTCTCCGCGATGTCCCTCGCCCGGATCAGCCTGCGGTAGGCAATCGCATTCGGGCTGTCCCCCTCGAGGGAGGCTCCTTCCAGGCGCGTCCAGCGCTCGAAGCTGTCCAGGAGCAACTGGTAATCCTCGTAACACTGTACGTCGTAATCGCGGTTGGTCTTGAGCGCCGCGGCGAGGTCGTCGACGTCAACTCGCTCGCGCATGGTGATCACCGTTCGCCTGGCTATCCGGTCGCCGAACTGCTCCGCAACGCGGTCGATGATCTCCTCCGCTGTCTCTTCCTCGGCCGCGCCCGTGCCTGCGCGAAACGCGCCGAGGACGTTCTTGCGCTCGCTCGTTATCCGCGCCGCGCCCGCCTCCGTTGCGAAGTACTTGCCGCGAAGCTTTCTCCGGTAGCGCTCGATCGCCGTTCTCATGTACTCGGGCCCGAGCTTTGGGCCGCCGCACTCCCAGTAGCGGGGATTCCTCTTGTCGAAATAGACCCACTCGTCGGTGCCGGCCTTCTTCTGCCGCACGCCGATACCCATCTCGTCGAGCGCGTTGATGAAGTCCCTCTCCGTTCCGGATATGCACTTCGCGATGTCGATGCGGCTGCGCAGCTCGTCCTTCCAGGAGAACTTCGACTCCTTGATCAATCGCAGTTCGGTCGATGTGAGGCTCTTGTTCTTGATCTTCCTGTCCGTCCTCAGGACGCTCAGGCCCTGGTCGTCGAAATACGAGAGGCCGAGCTCTGCGGCAATCTCCTGAAGCCGCTCCGGCATGACCTTCTCTCCGACATCCTTCGACATCCAAAGCTTCTTGCCGTTTGCGAGGTTCGACGCGTTCACGATCAGATGGGCATGCGGCACACGGTTCGTGTTGTCGTCGTGGTAGGCGATGGCGACCTGGAAGTCTCCGAGCACTCCCACGCTCTCGTAGTCGTCCTCCGTAGGACCGCCGAACATCTCGGCTGCCCATCGCGTCGTCAGCTCGCGCAGCGTTTCCAAGTCGACGGCATCGCGGGGATCCGGAGAGACGATGATGTGGTAGTACTGCCGCGACGCCCTGCCGCCCCTGCTCGCATCGTGTCCGTAGCTTTTGCGGGTTTCGTCCATCACGCGGTCCCAGTGCGCCGCCTCCCTGTCGGTCAGGTTGATGTAGTCCCAAGCCAGGGCCCGTCCGGGCGACTTGCCGAACTCGTTATCGAGGTAGTCCTTGATCCGCCTCCTGCAGCAGCCCTCTTTCGTGGGAGTGGTGATCAGCATGGGCATCAGAACATGCCCCCTTTGATCTTGGCCCAGCTGTTCGAGTCGATATCTCTCCGCAAAAGCTCCCACTCGTCTTTTATCGCGCTGAAGTCCTGTGCGATCAATGTCAGTATTTCCTCGATCGGTACGAGTCTTTCGACAACGTAATTAGCCGCCAGGCTCTTGCGCCGGCGCAGGTCGTTAAGGGATCGGGTAGCCTGGTTGAGCAGAAGGCCGAAACGCCTGATTTGCTGCGCGAGCGCGAAAACGTCCTCATCGATCGCGAGATAGATCACGGCCCTCTCTTTTTCAAGATCTTTCTCTTGCGCGGCCGCGCGCCAAATCACCTGCTTGTCCGCGCGCACCATGATGCGCAAAAGCTCCGAGTTCGTGAGCCCGAGCATCCGCGCGACCGCGGCGAACTCCTTGAGCTCGTCGCCCGTGGTGCGCACGTGCATGACTTTGTCGAGGGCCATTCGCTTTTCCTATCTCGGGCCCTAGCAGTGGGGCCCGGTCGTCATGTCACGGCAGCGTGACCTTACTTTGGAGAGTTGCTGGCAGCGGCAACTCGCGCAACCGCCGCGTCCCGGGGACGCGGCCCAGAACCGGCTCTGCCGGCGAGACAGAAAGAGTAATATTGTCATAAGAACATTAGTACTCTTTCTGGCATTCGGTATCATCGGACAGTTGAAAACTGGATCGTGATACAGAATGCGTCTCTCGCAACTACAGCCATCGCTGACGCGATAGCTGTAGTTGTTACCCCTCCCCAGAGCGTCAGCGAAGGGGAGGGGCGCGCCCGAGTAGGGCTCCTCCGGAAGGAGCGGGCTTTAGCCCGCAAGAACGCCCCGATCCTTCGAACGGGAGTGCGGTGCCAGAATGCCGACCGTCAATGGGACGGATCGTCTCGCCGCCACCTGCAGCGGGAGACCCGACGGCTCTTGCCACGGTGTCCGGCACTACTGCTGGACACGAAAAAGCCCCCGGGTCATCCCAGGGGCTACGACTGCATCAGGAGAGGCCAGAATCCCAGACGCGGCTCCCATCGCCGAGTGGGGAAGCGGGCCCTCCGCTGCCATTGTATCACTCCAATTCGGGCGAATCGTCTCGATCTTCACTCTTCTCGCCCACCCATCCTTCTTGAGCAAGCGCCACGAATACATCGGCATATTCATCCATGAACTCATCCGCTGCCTCTGCAACGTCAATTACGTCCTTCATCGCCTGAATATCCTTTCGAGCAGGCTCTTGCTTTTCCATGCGTCGCTCTCGGTCGGCGCCTCGTCAGACCCAGCTCCCACAGGATCCTCGTCGACAATCCCTAGAAGAGCCTCGCGCTTTTCGGCACCGTGAAGAATCTGGGCGGCTTTTAGCGATTCCTGGGAAGCAACCAGAGCTCTGGATAAATCGGCTATCTGACCGTCCTTCACTTCGAGCTGACGCCGAAGATCCTCGTACACCTCCCAAGGGACAGATGGGCCCCTCGTGGTATCGGAAACAGTTTCCGTTTCCGGTTTCTGAGTTTCCGTTTTTAGTTTCTTGGTTTCCGAATTGGTTTCTTTTCCCAGGAAATGAGTTTTCAATAGTTCCCGAACGTTTCTAGGAATCAGAAACCGATTCCCATCCTTTACGCACTGCTCCTGGAGCCCAGAGCTCCGAAGGTACTTGTTGACACCTTGAGGCGTCACACCACATTCCTCGGCTATATCCTTGACTCTGCAGAGAGGCATCACTCGTCTCCTTCCGGGCTTACTCGAAGCCACTTTATCACGGTGGGGCGAGACACTCCGAGGGCACGTGCTATCTCGGAGTGGTTGGCGCCCGGGTGCGCAGCAGCATAGTCCTGGACCATCTTCTTTTTTGTTCCTGACCCTGCAGGCCTCCCCCCACCGGAAGCATCTTCAACGCCAGCTTCTAGATATGCCTTCCGGATTGCCCTACTTCGCCTCAAATGCTCAGCCTGACCCCTGCCATTGCGCTTCTGAGTGCCGAACGGCCATCCGCACAGCTCCTCAAGCCACCACTTCGGAAACCGCCTGTGATCCGGGAGATCCCCGAAGCTCCTCATCGCCTTTCGGCACTCAGACCAGGTGATCTCCGGATGTCCATACTTCTTGGCGCACTTGTTCCATTCGTCGTGGATCACCCTCACGTCCGCCACGAGTTGATCCCTTGGAACCCTGTCTTTAATCGCCGCAATAGTGAGCGCCTGCACCTGCTTGTAGCGATGGCCAAACTCGCCATATAGGCGGGCATGGCTCCTCTCCTGGTTGGCGAGCCACCGGTAAAATCCGGGGTTCCAACCCCTGCGACTCGTTTTCTTCGTATAGGATCGAGCAGCAGCGCGTCCTTCCTCAATTCGCTGAGCGAGAAGGCTCTTCGAAAGATCGAACTCCTCAACGGTGAAGGCGGTCTGCTCTAACCCGGCGCAGGCTGCTAGGTATTCGATTGAGACAGGACGGCCAACCACCCAAGCCGAAACCTCGCTGTCTCCCCTCTCTACCTTCGGAAGAGAGCCGGCAACTCTGTAGGGCTGTGCAATACCATGATAATCGGGTGATCCGAGCCCCATGGCCTCCACTCGCCCATCCTCGTACGCAACAGTCTCGTCGCTCTCGGCAAAAGTGCGGTACAGCCAACGATTAATGGCCTCAAGCTCACGAATCCATCTCTTCCTAGCCGGCACGGGAGTCTCCAGGACGTAATACAGGTGCAGACCATTGCCGGAGCAGACTACGTAGGTAGGCTCGGGAACCTGGTGCAGCTCCCAGTAAAAGCCATCCGTGGACAAGGCCGCATGAACTGCATCGGGGTCTCCATGGTCGAGGTCGACGACAAAAGCGCAGAGCTCATCGACCATGTCTTTTCCGTTGCTGGACTGCCACTGGCCGTTTCTGTCTCGTCTTGGAAAGTACGTACAGGCCGAAAGATAGGCGTCTCTACGCCCCTGGCACCGCTCCCGCAACTCACCCAAAGGAACCGACGCCCACGATCCCCCATTATCCTCAGAGAACGTTACTGGAATAAGCATGCTGTCCCTATACCTCATGTAAGCCCTGCTGAAGAAGAACAGGTTTTGATAGAACTCCATCGGTGAGAGCTCCACACAACCGTTTTCCATAAAGACTTTCTCGTGAAGGTTCATACCATCTGAACTCCTATAGCAATGGAGGCTCTGCAGAAGAGCGTCGGAAGGGTTGAGGGGACGGCGCTACGCGCGGTATTATAGCAATAGAGTTTTTTTTACACCTTACAAATGGAGGCTCTGCAGAAGAGCGTCGGAAGGGTTGAGGGGACGGCGCTACGCGCGGCGTCACAGCAATAGCCTTCTGCACCCTAGCAAATCCGAAAACTCGCCAGGAGACCGGCAGCGGATGGCGGCTACAAAACGTGGTATACTACAGAAAAGCGGTGCCCCGCCATATCGGGCAGCATTGCTTGTTGATTAAGCCCCGCTCAGACGTCCAATCATGCGCGGGGTTTTTTCATGTCCAAGTTCAGCTGTTCGTCATTCCCTCCTGGCCATGGTGAGACCTACAATCCCGATCACAACCAGAATGATTTCGCACGTGGCGACAACCGTCTGTGTGTCCATAAGCGTCTCCAATCTCCTAGGAGCCGCCCGAACGACGAAGCACCGCGCGTGAGATTCTATCAGAGCCGTCCGCTAACGCGCTCGTAGAGGCCCTGCGGCTCCCCCGAGATTCCCGAGGTGCTTTTCACGGGTCGAGCCATGCCGGGGCGATCGGGGCACCGCAGGGCGCGCAGGAGACACCCGCGAGTCGGATAACTGCTCCAAAACAGCTCTATTGGGGCAACAAGAGCCGTTTGCAGACCTGGATCGACACATCCGGACTTCCACGGACACCTGATGGGGCATCAACCCTCTGCGGCGCGCTCAGGCGCCCCGTGCGAACCTCGAGGGCCATTCGCTTTTCCTATCTCGGGCCCTAGCAGTGGGGCCCGGTCGTCATGTCACGGCAGCGTGACCTTGCTTTGGAGTGTTGCTGGCAGCGGCAACTCGCGCAACCGCCGCGTCCCCGGGACGCGGCCCAGAACCGGCTCTGCCGGCGAGACAGAAAGAGTAATATTGTCTTCAGAACATTAGTACTCTTTCTGGCATTCGGTATCATCGGACAGTTGAAAACTGGATCGTGATACAGAATGCGTCTCTCGCAACTACAGCCATCGCTGACGCGATAGCTGTAGTTGTTACCCCTCCCCA
>Ga0209694_1001945_pt1 | contig 19294 bp, 17 predicted proteins | sample GluameincwithD2O_FD_187499 | JGI IMG/M metagenome (GOLD analysis project Ga0209694, IMG submission 187499) | Mouse cecum microbial communities from Vienna, Austria - Glucosamine amended microcosms incubated with D2O (SPAdes) (version 2) | ecosystem: Host-associated > Mammals > Digestive system >... | reverse complement strand
TCCGCGGGGATGAACTCGGTGTAGGGGTCCAGGTCGCGGACCATCCCCTGCGCCGCGCCGAGCATGAGCTTGTCGGGGTCGACGGGGTCGACATAGCCCACCGACAGCTCGCGCATCATGTTGACGGCGATTTCCATGTTGCGGCCCAGTCCGAAGTCGTTGCGGCTGCCGTAGGTCAGCAGACCTGCGGCGGCGAGCGCTGCGGCGGCCGTGAGCAGATAACGGTATTTTCTATTCATGGTATCCGGTCATTCGTATGTAGGAATCCAGCCGGTATTCGACCCGTGCCACTCCGCGGCGGATGCCGTCGAGCCGGATGTGCGTTCCCTCCTGCGAAACTTCGATCCGGTCCTCGAAAAGCAGCATCAGCCGATGGAAGAACCCGTCGGCGCGGAAAGTCATCGTACCGTCGGCCTCGCTCACCAGCGAAAACCCTGCCGACTTGAACGCGTTGACGATTTGCTGGCGGTGGCGCGCCGTGTCGCCCTCGACCCTGCGGACCACGAAGCCGAAACGCGGGTAGAACGCCGCCAGCACGACGATGGCGCCCAGCAGGGTCAGGTAGCGGGTCGTGTGGAACATGACGTAGAACGTCTCCCGGGCCGAAAGGGCCGAAGTGCCCGTCACGAGCATCAAGGCCATCAGAGCGAAGCACAGGATGCACAAGGCGGCGAAGTATTTCAGCGAGCGAAGAAAATAGTTCATATCAGGTAAAAAGTGAAAGGTGAAAGGTGAAAGGTGAAAAGTGAAAAGTGAAAAGTGAAAGGTTGTCTATTCCAAGCAGGTTTTCCCGAAAGCGGACGGCGGCAGCTCTTCGTTCCGGATTGCTTCCGCGACCTGCTGCATCAGCCATTTGGGGGTCGACGTGGCGCCGCAGATGCCGACCGATGCGGCGTCCTCGAACCATCCGGCCTGCAATTCGGCGGCTTCCTCGATGTTGTAGGTGCGGGGATTGGCCCGGCGGCACACCTCGAACAGCACCTTGCCGTTGGACGACTTGCGGCCGCATACGAAAATCACCACGTCGAACCGCCCGGCGAACCGGGTCAGATGTTGTTCGCGGCCCGATACCTGCCGGCAAATCGTGTCGTCGATGCGCACGGCGGCCGGGTCTGCGGCCCGGCGGCGCATTTCGGTGCCCAGCCGCTCGAAGAGCGCGATACTTTGGGTGGTCTGCGACAGAAAGTGAATCGGCCGGGCGAAGTCGATTTGCGCCAGGTCTTCTTCGCTCTCCACGACGATGGTCGGTTCGCCGACCTGCCCCGTGAGCCCCACCACTTCGGCGTGGCCCCGTTTGCCGAGGATGACCACCTGCCCGCCGACGGGCTGCATTTCGGCGTGCGCCTGCACGACCCGGGCTTGCAGACGCGCCACGACGGGACACGTGGCGTCGATGATGCCGATGCCCAGCCGCCGGGCTTCGGCGTAGGTCGTCGGCGGTTCGCCGTGGGCGCGAATCAGCATCCGCCCGCCTGCCGCCTGGGCCATTCCGTCGCGCGTGAGCGTGTGCAGCCCTAATTGTTCGAGCCGCTGTACCTCGATGCGGTTGTGGACGATGTCGCCCAGCGAAAAGACCGCGCCCCCTTGGGCGAGCGCCGCTTCGGCCTCGTCGATAGCCCGGACCACGCCGAAGCAGAACCCCGATTTGTCGTCGATTTCGATCTGCATGGCCGATGAATGGCGTCAACCCTTCGTTGTTTCGTCGAACAGCCGGACGAACCACTCCATCTGTTCGTCGACGGTCATGCGGCTGTTGTCCAGCACGATGGCGTCGTCGGCCTGCCGGAGCGGCGATATGGCGCGGCTCATGTCGGCCTTGTCGCGTTCGCGGACGTTGCGCTCGATTTCTTCGAGGGTCACCTGCTGGCCTTTGGCCGTCAGTTCGTCGTAGCGGCGCCGGGCCCGCACGGCCGGGTCGGCCGTCATGAAGAGCTTCAGTTCGGCGTCGGGGAATACCACCGTGCCGATGTCGCGGCCGTCCATCACCACCCCGCGGCGCCGGCCCATTTCCTGCTGCATGGCGACCAGCTTTTTGCGCACGGCGGGGATGGCGCTCACCTGGCTGACGCAGTTGCTCACCTCGATGGTGCGTATCTTGCCCTCGACCAAGTCGCCGTTGACATAGATGTCGCTGGCGCCGCGCGCGGGATTGAACCGGAACGTGATGGCGATCTGGTCCAGGAGGCGGCAGACGGCTTCTTCGTCGACGATGCCCGAGCGGATGGCGCCGTGCTCCAGAGCGTAGAGCGTCACGGCGCGGTACATAGCGCCTGTGTCGATGAAGATGTAGCCTAAGCGGGCCGCGATGGCCTTGGCGAAGGTGCTTTTGCCGCACGACGAAAAACCGTCGACGGCGATGATGATTTTCTTATCAGTGGCCGACATTGGGGAAGATGTCAAAAAAGGTGGATAATATGGTGTACAAGCCCAGGATGCCGATGACGGCTCCTGCTACGTGGTTGATAGTCAGCATGTGGCGCGGCCGGAACCGTCGCCGGAAAAGGTTGATGAAGAACGCCAGGAAGGTCCACCACGCGGCGGCTCCGCCGAAGAATCCGGCGATGACCAGCACGGCCCGCAGGAATCCGCTGAACCCCTGCCCCTGCACGTCGCCGCTGGAAATGTTGAAGACGGCGAAGAACGCGAGGATATAGGGGATGACCATGATGAAATTGGCGATCGTCAGCCCGAAAATCGAAACGAAATCTTGCCACAGGGAGCTCCTGCCCGCGCGGTTGCGCCGGATTTGCGGCACGGGGTTCTGCGAGAAGATGTAGATGCCGACCCCGATGACCAGCAGCCCGCCGACGATGCGCAGGACGGTGTTGTACTGCTCGATCTGGCTCTGAAGCATCGAGTAGAAGAAGAACGCCGCCATAGCCATGAAGGTGTCGGCGCAGGCGACCCCGATGCCCGAGACGATGCCCGAACGCCGGTTCTTGGAGAGCGTGCGCTGGATGCAGAGCACCGCCACGGGGCCGACGGTAATCGACGCCGCGATGCCCACGCAGATGCCGCGGAAGAGGAGTTCGGGAATTTCGAGTGACATAGTCCGGGTTTAACATGCGAAGATACGAAAAAGCTGCGACATTCGCACAAGCAACGTTCAAAAAAGGGGCCGCAGGCTCTCCGAAAGGTCGGATATGTTGATAAAATATCGAAAACTTCGGCCCGGTTCCTGCATAACGGGCCTCGGAAAAGGGTATTTTTGTACCCGTCAACAATCTTGGAACGCTATGGCAGAGATGAAACAGTTCGGGCTCGATGTGGAGCTGGACGAGCAGGTGGCCCAGGGCCACTATTCCAATCTGGCAATCATATCCCACTCTACGTCGGAGTTCATCGTCGACTTCGCGACCGTGCTGCCGGGCGTGCAGAAGGCCCGGGTCAAGAGCCGCATCATTCTGACGCCCGAGCATGCCAAGCGCCTGCTGCGGTCGTTGCAGGAGAATATCGTGCGCTACGAAAGCAGCGTCGGCAAAATTGAAATCCCCTCGCCCCAGCAGCCGTCCGACGCTGGGCCCAAGATGGGGGAAGCGTAAAAGCGAAACGGGAGCCTTTCGAGGCTCCCGTTTCGGTAATTAAAAATTAAGAATGAAAAATTAAAAATTGTCGGAGCCGAACAGATGCGGACCGGATTCATATTCTGTACGGACTTCCGGCCGGGTCGGAGCGCTCGGAGTTTGCGGCCTTTGCCGAATGCCCCAATGGCTGTCCGTTCCCGGAAAAATGATTTTTAATTCTTAATTTTTCATTTTTAATTACTCCATCGCTTCCGCCACGACATAGGTGCTTCCGCCGATGAAAATCATGTCTTCGGGCGCGGCGAGTTCGCGGGCGCGGGCCAGCGCTTCGGGTACGGTGTCCGCCGTTTCGCCCTGCAATCCGTAGATGGCGGCCTTGGCGGCGAGTTCGGCGGCCGGCAGGGCGCGGTGGCTTTGGGCGGCCGTGAAAATGTAGTGCGCATCGCGGGGCAGCAGCGGCAGGATGTGCGCCAAATCCTTGTCGCGGACGAATCCTACCACACAATAGAGTTTTGCGTGCGGCGTGGCCTGGAGCTGTTCGGCTACGTAGGCGATGCCGTGGGCGTTGTGGCCCGTGTCGCAGACGGTCAGCGGCGCGTCGGCGATGCGCTGCCAGCGGCCGAGCAGCGAAGTGTTGGCCGCCGCATGGCGGGTCCCCTCCACAAAGGCGCGGCGCGAAATGGTGAGCGGGGTTTCTTCGTGCAGGAAGTCGATGGTCGCCGCCGCCGTGATGATGTTGCGGCGCTGGTAGTCGCCCGCCAGGTCGAGTTCTATCTCGTAAGGGCGGTTGTCGCGCGTGCGGCGCAGCCGGAACTGCTGACCGTTCTCCTTGGGGTGCTGTTCTTCGCAGGCGAAGACTTCTTCGGCATAGACGACCTTCGACTTGTTGGCCGTGGCCGCCTGCTCGATGGCGGGGTTGTAGCGGACGTCGCTTTCGCCGATGACCACCGGAATGCTTTTCTTGATGATTCCTGCCTTTTCGGCGGCAATCTTCGGCAAGGTGTCGCCCAGCAGGTCGGTATGTTCCAGCCCCACGTTGGTAATGACGCTGACGATAGGCACGATGATGTTCGTGGCGTCGAGCCGTCCGCCCAGCCCGGTCTCGATGACGGCCACTTCGACGTCGCTCTGCGCGAAGAAGTCGAACGCCATGGCCGCGGTCATCTCGAAGAACGAAAGCCCCAGTTCGACCATCTTGTCGTGGTGCTTGTCGACGAAGTTCACCACTTTCTGCTTGGGAATCATCTCGCCGTCGACCCGGATGCGCTCGCGGAAATCCGCCAGATGGGGCGACGTGAAGAGCCCCGTGCGGTAGCCCGCCTGCTGGAGCACCGAGGCGATGATGTGCGAGACGCTGCCTTTGCCGTTGGTGCCGGCCACGTGGACGGTGAAGAAGTTGCGCTGCGGGTTGCCCATGTGGCGGCAGAATGCGGCGATACGCTCCAATCCCGGTTTGTAGGCCGTGGCGCCTTTGGTTTCGTAGGCGGGCAGGGCCTGAAAGAGGAATTCGAGGGTCTGGGTGTAGTTCATACCGATGTTGTGCTATTGTACGAGGTGATTGCGTTTGCGGACCCGGTAGGCGAGGTAGTAGAGCAGCGAGAGCAGCAGGACGTATTCGGCGATGCGGCCCAGGTAGTCGCCGTAGCGGGTGTAGAAAGTCTGTCGGGAGTTGAGCGGCACGTCGGCCGTGAGGATGCCGCGTTCTTCCCAGCCGAGGGTCGCGCCCGTGTCGCCGCGGGCCGAAATGAAGCCCGAGCGCCCCGTGTTGGCCGAGCGGGCGACGGCGCGGCGGTGTTCGATGGCCCGCAGGCGCGAAATGGTGAACAGATGGCGGTAGCCCGGCGTGTCGCCCCACCAGCCGTCGTTGGAGACGATGGCCATGAACTGCGCGCCGCGGCGGACGAAACCGCCGTAGAAGTCGCCGTAGAGCCCCTCGTAGCAGATGGCCGGACCGACGGAGATGCCGTTGTGCGTGAACGCTGTGCCGTGCGGGCCCACGCCGATTTGCCCGAGCGTGCCGCCGAGGTCGATGACCAGGAATTCCAGCCACTCGAAAAGCCACGGCATGGGGGTTTTCTCCACGCCGATGACCAGCCGGCCCTTGTGGTGGATTTGGCGGCGGCCTGCGGTGTCGAGCCCGAGGGCGGAGTTGAAAATGTCGTAGTAGGTGCCGTCGGCATAGCGGCGGGCCGTGCGGGTCCGTGCTCCCGCGGGGTAGCGGCGCAGGGTGTTGGCTCCGGTGACGAGCAGGGCGCCGGGAGCGCGGCGGCGGAGCGTGTCGAGAAGTTCGTCGGGAAATCGGCCTGCGACGGCGGGTTCGCGGTAGTAGCCCGGCAGGGCCGTTTCGGGCAGGAGGATGAACTGCGCATCGGCCGGAACGCGGGCCAGCAGGTCGATGAGGTTGCGTTCCTGCCGCGCGGCGTCGGTGTGGAACTTGTCGTAGCAGTCGACGTTGGGCTGAACGATGGTCACGCGGGCCGTGCCCTCGTCGGGCTGCTCCCAGCTCAGCCAGATGCCGAGCGAGAGAAGCATGGGCAGAAGCAGCATGCACGCGGCTGCCACCCAGCGCCGTACGCTGCGCCGCGCCTGCCAAGCCTCGAAAAAGAGAATGTTGCAGAGCAGCACCCACAGCGAACCGCCGAAGACACCCGTATATTCGTACCACTGCACAGCCCATACGTCGTGCGAGAAACCGTTGCCGAGGATGAGCCACGGCCACGAGAATTCGCCCACGGTGTACCAGTATTCGGTGGCGAGCCATGCGGCGACCAGCACCGTGTAGGCCAGCGCCTTGGGACCTTTTTTCGAGACGCTGTGGTAGAGCATGAAAGCCACAAGGTTCAGCGTCGTGGACGCGAGCGTGGCCGCGACGGGCCCCACGGGCGTGGCGTTCCATATCCACCAGATGGTGGCGATGTTCCACAGCGCGAAAGCGAGCGCCGCCCACCCCAGCATGCGCCACCACGAACGGCGCGATGCGTCGTAAGTCGAACTTATCCACAGCAGCGGCACGAGCGCCACAGGCAGCGTGAGCCCCGAAAGCGAGAGCCAGCCTCCCGAGAGCAGGAGGACCGAACCGATTGCCGCCGCGATTTTACGAGACATGTAGGGGTGATTTTATGCGTGCAAAAGTAGTCAAACGGCGGCATATTTCAAAATAAAAAGGAGCGCAATGCGATTGGCGGTATGCGGGTTTTGTGCGGCATGTGTGGCAACGGAGCGAAAAAAAACGTATATTTGCTTGATTATTCGTGCCGGCGATGCTTGCCGCACGTCGGAACCGATTGATGAATGCCATGGAAACCAAGGCTGCTGTTGAAAAAATCGCTTTGATTTATACCCCGGGTGCTACGTTGTTCGTCAAGCCGGGCCGATAGCTATATGGCGTGTTTGAGAAGTCTATGAAGAAAGGGAGTGTGCTTGTTTTGGGCGGCGCCGGTTATATCGGCACGCATACGGTCGTCGAGCTGGTCGGCGCGGGATACGGAGCGGTGATTGCCGACAGCCTTTCCAATTCGGAGGCCTCCGCCGTCGAAGGGGTGCGGCGCATCACGGGTGTCGATGTGCCGTTCGAGCAGGTCGATGCCTGCGACGAAAAGGCCTTGCGCGGTCTCTTTGAAAGATACTCGTTCGATGCGGCGATCCACTTCGCGGCGTTCAAAGCCGTGGGCGAGTCGGTGGATGATCCGCTCAAATACTACTGCAACAATCTGACGTCGTTCATGAACTTGTGCTCCTTGATGCGTGAGTTCGGACGGCCCGGCATTTTATTTTCGTCGTCGGCCACGGTCTACGGCGAGGCTGGTGTGCTGCCGGTGACCGAACGGTCGCCGCGCATGCCCGCGCCTTCGCCCTACGGCAAAACCAAGCAGGCGGCCGAGGATATCCTGCACGACTGCTGTGCGGCCTACGCCAGCATGCGGGGCATCGCGCTGCGCTATTTCAACCCCATCGGGGCCCATCCGTCGGCCCTGATCGGCGAGTTGCCGCGCGGGGTACCGCAGAATCTGGTGCCTTACATCACGCAGACGGCCGCAGGCGTCCGCCCTTGTCTTTCGATTTTCGGTAACGACTACGATACGCCCGATGGCACATGTCTGCGCGACTATATTGATGTGGTCGACCTGGCCCGGGCGCATGTGGCGGCCGTGGAGCGTATGGTGCAGGGGCGCATGAAGAGTTCCTACGAGGTTTTCAACATCGGAACAGGTCGGCCCGTTTCGGTGTTGGAGCTGGTCGAGGGGTTTGAAAAGGCCAACAGCGTGGAGGTGCCGCACAAGTTTGCACCGCGGCGAGCCGGAGATGTGCCTGCCGTGTGGGCCGATACGGAGCTGGCGGCCAAGGAGCTGGGCTGGCAGGCCGAACGTCCGCTCGAAGAGACGTTGCGCACGGCCTGGGCTTGGGAAAAGCACCTTAGAGGAATGGAATAGAGAATCGGTGGCTGGCAATGTCGACAGAAATTTAATACAATGATAATGAAACCTACGCTTTTTGTGCTGGCGGCCGGTATGGGGTCGCGCTACGGCGGTCTGAAACAGCTGGACGGGGTGGGACCCCACGGCGAAACGATCATGGATTACTCGATTTTCGACGCCGTGCGCAGCGGCTTCGGCAAGGTGGTCTTCGTCATCCGCAGGGATTTCGAGCAGGATTTCCGCGAAAAGGTGCTTGCGAAATACGCGAACCACGTTCCTGTGGAGGTGGTTTTCCAGTCGGTCGACGCGCTGCCCGAGGGCTTCGCCTGCCCGGCGGAGCGGACCAAACCGTGGGGAACCAACCACGCCGTGCTGATGGGCAAGGACGCCATCCGTGAGCCGTTCGCCGTCATCAATGCCGACGATTTCTACGGCCGCGACGGGTTCCGCGTGCTGGCCGAGTGGCTTTCGCGGGCCGAGGGCGAGAACCGTTATTGCATGGTGGGCTACCGCGTGGGCAACACTCTGTCGGAGAGCGGCACCGTGTCGCGGGGCGTCTGCCGGACCGATGCCGAGGGCTATCTGACCGGCGTGACCGAACGGACCGACATTGCGCGCGTGAATGGCGAGATTACCTTTACGGGCGATGACGGGCGGCCCGAGACGACGTCCGAGACGACGCCGGTGTCGATGAACATGTGGGGCTTCACGCCCGATTATTTCCGTTATTCGGAGGAGCTGTTCAAGACCTTTCTGGCCGAAAATATCGACCGGCCCAAGGCTGAATTCTATATTCCGTTCGTGGTCAACGAATTGATCGTGAGCGGTAAGGCGACGGTCGAAGTGCTCGACACCACGGCCCGGTGGTTCGGCGTGACCTATGCCGAGGACCGGCAGGGCGTGGTCGACAAAATCCGGGCGCTGGTCGACGCCGGAGAGTATCCCGAAAAACTCTGGCAGTAATCCGATGTGAAAGTTGAAAGATTAAAGGTGAAAAGTGTACTGCCGATTAAAACGTTTTAGCAGCCTGCTTTTCACCTTTCACTTTTTACTTTCCTAAAATTCCGACGCGAACGAGAACCGGATGTCCTTGAAGTTTTCCTGTGCCAGCGCGAGCGCATAGCTTGTGTCGGCGAGGAAGACATCGCGGCCATGTTTGTCGACGGCCATGTTGGTGTGCTTGCGCTTCTTGAAGTCGGCCAGCTGCGAGGCGTTGTTGCTCTCGATCCAGCAGGCCTTGTAAATCGAAATCGGTTCCCAGCGGCACGAAGCGTTGTATTCGTGCTCCAGGCGGTATTGGATGACCTCGAACTGGAGCGCGCCCACCGTGCCGATGATTTTGCGGCCGTTGAGGGAGCTGGTGAAAAGCTGTGCCACACCCTCGTCCATGAGCTGGTCGATGCCTTTGGCCAGCTGCTTGAACTTCATCGGGTCGGCGTTCTCGATGTAGCGGAACTGCTCGGGCGCGAACGACGGGATGCCCGTGAACTTGAGAGGTTCGCCCTCGGTGAAGGTGTCGCCTATCTTGAAGTTGCCCGTGTCGTGCAGACCCACGATGTCGCCTGGGTAGGCGGTGTCGATGACCGATTTCTTTTCGGCCATGAACGCCGTGGGCGACGAGAATTTCATCTGCTTGCCGCTGCGCACGTGGAGGTAGTTCTTGTTGCGCTCGAAAGTCCCCGAACAGATTTTCAGAAAGGCGATGCGGTCGCGGTGGTTGGGGTCCATGTTGGCGTGTATCTTGAAGACGAAGCCCGTCATTTTGCCCTCCTGCGGCTCTACGGTGCGTGTTTCGGTAGGTGCCGGACGCGGTGCGGGGGCGATGCGCACGAAGCATTCGAGCAGCTCGCGCACGCCGAAGTTGTTGACCGCCGAGCCGAAGAAGACGGGCGCCAGCTCGCCCCGCAGGTAGGCATCGCGGTCGAATTCGTCGTAGACGCCCTCGACCAGTTCGACGTCCTGCCGCAGTTGCTCGGCGAACTTGGCGCCGATGTGCTCTGCCAGCGCGGGAGCTTGCAGGTCGCGGATTTCGACCGTCGAAGCGTCGGCCGTCTGCTTCTCGTCCGAGGTGAAGAGCGAAAGGCTCTTTTCGTAGAGGTTGTAGACCCCCTTGAACGTCGGGCCGTTGGAGATGGGGAATGCCAGCGGCCGCACGCGGATGTGCAGCTCCTTTTCCACCTCGTCCAGCAGGTCGAACGGCTCCTTGGAGGGGCGGTCGAGCTTGTTGATAAAGACGATGACGGGGGTTTTGCGCATGCGGCATACCTCCATCAGCTTGCGCGTCTGGGCCTCGACGCCCTTGGCGCCGTCGATGACGATGATGACCGAATCGACGGCCGTGAGGGTGCGGTAGGTGTCCTCGGCGAAATCCTCGTGGCCGGGGGTGTCGAGGATGTTGATTTTGCAGCCGGCATACTCGAATCCCATGACGGCCGTGGCGACCGAAATACCGCGCTGGCGCTCGATTTCCATGAAGTCGGAGGTGGCGCCTTTCTTGATTTTGTTGCTCTTGACGGCTCCGGCCACATGGATGGCGCCGCCGAACAGGAGCAGTTTTTCGGTCAGGGTCGTCTTGCCCGCGTCGGGGTGCGCGATGACCGCAAAGGTGCGGCGGCGCGCTATTTCGTCGTGTAAAGCCATAGTCGGTAATTAAAAATTAAGAATGAAAAATTAAAAATTGCGGAGGTCGGGAACCGAGCGGTGTCCTGTTCTGCTGCAAGGCCAACTTCCGGAAAAATGATTTTTAATTCTTAATTTTTCATTTTTAATTCTCTTTGGGATAGTCTATATTATAGTGGCAGCCCACCGATTCCTTGATTTCGCGGCCCTGCTTGATAACAAGGTAGGCCACGGCAATCATGTTGCGCAGCTCGCACAGCTCGCGGTTGGGTTTGGTCTTGCCGTAGAGCTCCTCGGTCTCCTCGTAGAGGGTCGACAGGCGGCGCATGGCGCGCTTGAGCGAGAGGTTCGAGCGTACGATGCCCACGTAGTTGGACATGATGGTCTGCATCTCGCGCTTGGACTGGATGATCATCAGCATCTCCTCAGTGTGCTGCGTGCCCTCGAAATCCCAGTCGGGAATGCCTTCCTGGAAATCCGTTTTGCCGAGCTCTGCCGCAGCGTGGGCCGCAGCCCGGTCGGCGTAGACCACCGCTTCGATGAGCGAATTGGAGGCCAGCCGGTTGGCGCCGTGGAGCCCCGTGCAGGAGGTTTCGCCCAAGGCGTAGAGCCGTTTGACGGAGGTCTGCCCGTCGGTGTCGACCTTGACGCCGCCGCAGCAGTAGTGGGCCGCCGGGGTCACCGGAATCAGGTCGCGCGTGATGTCGATGCCTATCGAACGGCACTTCTCGTAGATGTTGGGGAAGTGGCTGCGGACCGCTTCGGGGTCCTTGTGGGTGACGTCCAGATAGACGAAATCTTCGCCCCGGCGGGTCATTTCGCGGTAGATGGCGCGGGCCACCACGTCGCGCGGGGCCAGCGATTTCATGGGGTGGTACTTGTCCATGAACTCCTCGCCCGATTGCAGACGCAGGATGGCGCCGAAGCCGCGCATCGCCTCCGTAATGAGGAAATTGGGCTTCTCGCCCGGGTTGTAGAGCGTCGTGGGGTGGAACTGGATGAACTCCATGTTCTCGGTCAGCGCCTTGGCGCGGTGGCACATGGCGATGCCGTCGCCCGTGGCTACGACGGGATTGGAGGTCGTGGAGTAGATGTTGCCGCAGCCGCCCGTCGCGACGACGGTGACTTTGGCCAGCATGGTCTCGATTTCGTTGGTCCGCTCGTTGAGGACGTAGGCCCCGAAGCAGGCGAGCCCGCGGGTGTGGCGCGTGACGAATTCGCCCAGGTGGTGCTGCGTCAGCAGGTCGACGGCGAAATGGTGCTCCAGCACGGTGATGTCGGGGTGGCTGCGGACCGATTGGATAAGGGCCCGTTCGATTTCGGCGCCCGTGAGATCTTCATGGTGGAGGATGCGGTGCTCGGTGTGGCCCCCTTCGCGGTTGAGCTCGAAGCGGCCGTCGGGCGTCTTGTCGAAGCGCGTGCCCCAGCCGATGAGGTCGCGGATGGAGTCGGGCGCATGGCGCACCACCAGCTCGACCGCCTCCTGCCGGCACTTGCCCGCGCCGCAGACCAGCGTGTCCTCGATGTGCTTCTCGAACGTGTCGGGGGCGTAGGTCACCGAACAGATGCCGCCCTGGGCATAGTTGGTGTTGCACTCCTTCATCTCGCCTTTCGTCACGATGGTGACATGGCCGTGGGCGGCGGCCTTGAGCGCGAACGTGAGACCCGCGGCGCCGGAGCCGATCACCAGAAAGTCGGTTTTCATCGGGTTGATACCTTAATAATGCGTCGCGAAGATACGAAAATAAGGCGAAAGTTGAAAACCCGAAAGCGAAAGGCCGTTCGGAACCGGGTCCGGCGGTATCGTATCGGGGCGGGCCCGGAGCGGAGAATCGCTGTTTTTTCTTAACTTTGCGCACCCAAACAAGACGAAGATGGAACGACACATAGCTATCGGCGACTACTGCTACGACCTGCCCGAGGAGCGGATCGCCAAATTTCCGCTGGCGCGGCGCAGCGATTCCAAGCTGCTGGTGTGGCAGGGCGGCGAAATCGGCGAACGGCGTTTCGCGCAGATAGGCGACGCGCTGCCTGCCGGGGAGCTGCTGGTGTTCAACAACACGAAGGTCATCCGGGCCCGGGTCATCATGCACAAGCCCTCGGGCGCCCGCATCGAGGTGTTCTGTCTCGAACCCCACGCTCCGGCCGACTATGAACGGGCGTTCGCCGTGACGGGCAGCTGCGAGTGGTCGTGCATCGTGGGCAACGTCAAGAAATGGAAAGAGGGCTATGTCGAAATCAACTTCGAGCACGAGGGGCGTCCCGAGTATCTGCGGGCCTGGCTCGTCGGCGAGGAGGGGCGCGAGCGGCTCGTGCGCTTCGAGTGGTCGGCGCCGCTGACGTTCGGCCAGCTTCTGGAGCATCTGGGGCGCATTCCGATTCCGCCCTACTTGAACCGCGAGAGCGAGGAAATCGACAATACGCGCTATCAGACCGTCTACTCGAAATTCGAGGGTTCGGTCGCTGCGCCGACGGCCGGGCTGCACTTCACGCCCGAACTGATCGGCGAAATGGAGCAGCGCGGTTTCGGGTTCGAGGAGGTGACGCTCCATGTGGGTGCGGGAACGTTCCTGCCCGTCAAGGAGGAGGACGCCGCGCGGCACCCGATGCACACCGAGCATTTCGAGGTGAGGCGTTCGACGGTGGCGCGGCTGCTCGAAAAATGGGGCCACATCACGGCCGTGGGAACCACTTCGGTGCGGACGCTCGAATCGCTGACGGCTCTTGCGTGGCGAATCCGCACGGCCGGAACTCCCGACGCCGGGCGGGTCATCGGACAATGGGAGCTGTACGACGTTCCCCACGAATTTTCGGGCCGCGATGCGTTGGCGGAACTGCTGGCCTATATGGATGAGCAGGGGCTCGACCGGCTGAAAGCCGCCACGCAGATCATGATTACGCCGCTGGGCTACGAATTCCGTATCGTCAGCCGCATCGTCACCAATTTCCACCAGCCCTCGTCCACGCTGCTGCTGCTGGTCGCGGCTTATGTCGGCGACGACTGGCGGCGCATCTACGACTACGCCCTCGCGCACGATTTCCGTTTCTTGAGCTACGGCGATTCTTCGCTGCTGATGCGGTAGGGCGCTTTTGCCGGGCTGCGGCAGGCGAAGCGTGAAAAAAATAACAACGGACAGCGCCGATTCGCAATAATTTTATACCTTTGCGGCACTGCCGGTTTTTCGGGCGGAACGTTGCGGACGGCACGCACCCATGGCGGGTCTCCGCGGCCGGAAGCCGGGGACTGAGGCCCGGAGCGGCAGATTTGTGCGAAAGATTCAGTAACCAATCAAATTCATAAGACTATGCAGATTGTAGAGATTCATGCAAGAGAGATCCTCGATTCGCGAGGAAATCCGACCGTCGAGGTCGAAGTGCGCACCGTATCGGGTGCTTTCGGTCGTGCTGCCGTGCCGAGCGGTGCGTCGACGGGCGAAAACGAGGCGCTGGAGTTGCGCGACGGCGACAAGGGCCGCTACCTGGGCAAGGGCGTGCTGAACGCTGTGAAGAACGTGAACGAGAAAATCGCTCCGGCCATCATCGGCATGAACGTAGCCGACCAGGTGGGCATCGACAAGACGATGATTGCCCTCGACGGCACGAAAACCAAGTCGAACCTGGGCGCCAACGCCATTCTGGGCGTATCGCTGGCCGTGGCACGCGCTGCCGCCGACTACTTCGGGATGCCCCTCTACCGCTACATCGGCGGTGCCAACGCCAAGACGCTGCCCGTGCCGATGATGAACATCATCAACGGCGGTTCGCACTCCGACGCTCCCATCGCGTTCCAGGAGTTCATGATTCGTCCCGTGGGCGCTCCGTCGCTCAAGGAGGGCCTGCGCATGGGCGCCGAGGTGTTCCACAACCTCAAGAAGGTGCTGCACGAGCGCGGTCTGTCGACGGCCGTGGGCGACGAGGGCGGTTTCGCTCCCGCGCTGAACGGCACGGAGGACGCTCTCGATTCCATCATCAAGGCCATCGAAAAGGCGGGCTATGTTCCCGGCAAGGACGTGATGATCGGCATGGACTGCGCTTCGTCGGAGTTCTACAAGGACGGCGTCTACGACTACACCATCTTCGAGGGTGAAAAGGGCGCCAAGCGTTCGTCGAAGGAGCAGGTCGAGTACCTCAAGGGCCTTGTGGAGAAATACCCCATCGACTCGATCGAGGACGGCATGTCGGAGAACGACTGGGAGGGCTGGCAGCTGCTGACCGCCACCATCGGCGACAAGTGCCAGCTGGTCGGCGACGACTTGTTCGTGACGAACGTCGACTTTCTGAAGAAGGGCATCGAAATGGGCTGCGGCAACTCCATCCTCATCAAGGTGAACCAGATCGGTTCGCTGACCGAGACGCTCGACGCCATCGAAATGGCACACCGCGCAGGCTACACGTCGGTAACGTCGCACCGCTCGGGCGAGACCGAGGATTCGACCATCGCCGACATCGCCGTGGCTACCAACTCGGGTCAGATCAAGACCGGTTCGATGTCGCGTTCGGACCGTATGGCCAAGTACAACCAGCTGCTCCGCATCGAAGAGGAGCTGGGCGACGAAGCGATTTACGGCTATACCAAGGTGTACCGCAAGTAAGTTTCGCACTTCAATAACCGGTTCCGGCAGTCTGCAATAGGCTGCCGGAATTTTTTGTCTGTAACATGGCCGCTGGGCAGGCAGGGTTTTCGGACGCAGCCTGCGAGGCACGCTTGCGGGCCTCCGCCGGGGGAGGCTGCGGCCCGCGCGGCTCCAAGAGCCGCAGGAGACGGACAGAGTATAAGTGCGGATTTTTTTGCCGCAACCTTGGCCGCAGTCGGTTTTGCCGGGGCGGCGTTTTGAAATCCCGAACCGATGTCGTATTTTTACGACGATGAAGGATATTTTCACCTTTCGCGATGCGGAGAAGCAGGCGGGGCCCGTTGCGTTCACCACGATGCTCAAGCCTGCGGGTTCGGCCTGCAACCTCGATTGCCGCTATTGTTATTATCTCGACAAGGCGGCGCAGTACGGCGGCCGCCAGGCCGTCATGAGCGACGAACTGCTGGAACTCTATGTCCGTCAGTACATCCAGGCCAACGAAGTGCCGACCGTGCAGTTTTGCTGGCATGGCGGGGAGCCGCTGTTGCTGGGGCTCGATTTCTACCGCAAGGCGGTCGCTTTGCAACGGCGGTATGCCGACGGCAAGCATATCGAAAACACGTTGCAGACCAACGGGGTGCTGATCGACGAGACATGGGCCGAATTCTTTACGGCCAACGCTTTTCTGGTGGGCGTTTCGCTCGACGGGCCCGAAGAGATTCACGATGCGTTCCGCACGACCAAGGGCGGTGCGCCGACGTTCGGGCAGGTGATGCGGGCCGTCGGGCTGCTGCGCGACTTCGGGGTGGAATATAACACGTTGAGCGTCGTGAACCGGATGTGCGAGGGGCGCGGCGCCGAAATATACCGTTTTTTTCGCGATACGGTCGGCAGCCGTTACATGCAGTTCCTGCCCGCTGTGGAGCATGTCGTCGACCGTCCCGGGATGCGCCGCCCGGCAATCGTTTCGCCGGAGCACGAGGGGGCGCGGCTGGCCGAATGGTCCGTCACGGCGAAAGGCTACGGCGATTTTCTGTGCGACGTTTTCGACCGGTGGGTGGTGAGCGACGTGGGGCAATGTTACGTGCAGCTGTTCGAGGCCACGCTGGCGCAGTGGTGCGGCGTTCCGCCGGGCGTCTGTTCGATGGGCGAGACCTGCGGCGATGCGCTGGTGGTCGAACACAACGGCGACGTCTATTCCTGCGACCACTTCGTCTATCCCGAATATCGGTTGGGCAATATCCGCGACACGCCGCTTTCCGAAATCTATCGGTCCCGGAAGCGCCGCGACTTCGGGCTGGCCAAGCGCAACGCGCTGCCCGCCGAGTGCCTGCGCTGCAACTATTATTTCGCATGTCGCGGCGAGTGTCCCAAGCATCGGTTCGAGACCGGAGCGGACGGCTGCCGCAAGAATTCGTTGTGCGAGGGGCTGTTGCAATACTTTCGCCACGCCGAGCCTTATATGGATTACATGCGCGGACTGCTCGGCCGGAACCAGCCTCCGGCGTGGGTCATGTCTTTCGCCCGGCAGCGGATGGGGTTGGTCCGGCCATGATTCGCAGGCAGGTCATCGGTTGATCCGCGATTTTCCCGACAAAACAAAGGCGTCCAACAAAATTGGACGCCTTGTTCTTGAAAAATGGGGGTGGAAGAAGGGGCTCGAACTGCGCAGCAGTCGCGGGGCGGCCATTGAAATGGAAATCTTTTCGCCCCGCAACCCCTATCCGTGAGAGGTGCTTCGGAAAAAAGAACGGCTTCCGCAGGAAGCGTTTTTGTCGGGATGCGACAAGGAAGTCCGGACTTGGCTTGACCGCATCCCGACAAAACGAAGGCGTCCAACAAAATTGGACGCCTTGTTCTTGAAAAATAGGGTGGAAGAAGGGGCTCGAACCCTCGACCTTCGGAACCACAATCCGACGCTCTAACCGACTGAGCTACATCCACCATCTCTACGGCGCGATGCCGTATCGGGATGCAAATGTAATACGTTTTTTCGCTTTCGCCAAATAAAAGCGCCGAAAAATCGTCGGTCGCCGCCCGTGGGTGACAAAATGGCAGTCCGGGCTGTAGCTTTGTCACGTCGCGCCTGCCAAAAAGGGGTTGGCACACCGATTGATGGATAGGGAGTTGCCTGTGCACGTACAAGACATCTAAAAACCAAATAAACAGCAAAGATTATGAACGTAAAACCTTTATCGGACCGCGTGCTGATTCTGCCGAATCCCGCGGAGGAGAAAACGGCCGGGGGCCTCATCATTCCCGACACGGCCAAGGAAAAACCCCTTGCAGGCAAGGTCATCGCCGTCGGCCCCGGTACTTCGGAGGTCAAAATGGAGGTCAAGGCGGGCGATCAGGTCCTCTACGGCAAGTATGCCGGGCAGGAGATTCAGATCGACGGCACCGATTACCTCATCATGAAGCAGAACGATATTTTGGCAATCATCTAATCTTAAAGAGCTATGGCAAAGGAAATCAAATATAACGTCGAGGCGCGCGAGCTCCTCAAGGAGGGTGTCGACGCTTTGTCGAACGCCGTGAAGGTCACGCTCGGTCCCAAGGGCCGCAACGTCATCATCGACAAGAAGTTCGGGGCTCCGCAGGTCACCAAGGACGGTGTCAGCGTCGCCAAGGAGGTCGAGTTGGAGGACCCGTTCGCCAACATGGGCGCCCAGATGGTCAAGGAGGTCGCCTCGAAGACCAACGACGACGCCGGCGACGGTACCACCACCGCTACCGTTCTCGCCCAGGCCATCATCGGCGTCGGGCTGAAGAACGTCACCGCGGGTGCCAACCCCATGGACCTCAAGCGCGGTATCGACAAGGCCGTGGCCGCTGTCGTCGAGTCGCTGCGCAAGCAGAGCCAGGAGGTGGGTTCCGACTTCGCCAAAATCGAGCAGGTCGCTACCATTTCGGCCAACAACGACGAGAACATCGGCAAGCTCATCGCCGAGGCCATGTCCAAGGTCAACAAGGAGGGTGTCATCACCGTCGAGGAGGCCAAGGGTACCGAGACCCACGTCGAGGTGGTCGAGGGTATGCAGTTCGACCGCGGGTATGTTTCGGCTTACTTCATCACCGACCCCGAGAAGATGGAGGCCCAGCTCGAAAAGCCCTATATCCTCATCACCGACAAGAAGATTTCGACCATGAAGGAGCTCATGGGCGTGTTGGAGCCCGTGGCTCAGAGCGGACGTTCGCTATTGATCGTCGCTGAGGACGTCGACGGCGAAGCTCTCTCTGCTTTGGTTGTCAATAAGTTGCGTGGTACCTTGAAAATCGCTGCCTGCAAGGCTCCCGGTTTCGGCGACCGTCGCAAGGAGATGTTGGAGGACCTCGCCGTGCTGACGGGTGCCACCGTCATTTCGACCGACAAGGGGATGAAAATCGAGGATGCGACGCTCGAAATGCTCGGCACGGCCGACAAGGTGACGCTCAACAAGGAGAACACCACCGTTGTCGACGGAGCTGGCAAGAAGGAGGAAATCGCTGCCCGCGTGGCTCAGATTCGCGCTTCCATCGAGAAGTCCACTTCCGACTACGACAAGGAGAAGTTGCAGGAGCGTCTGGCCAAGTTGGCCGGTGGTGTGGCCGTGCTCTACGTCGGTGCCGCTACCGAGGTCGAGATGAAAGAGAAGAAAGACCGCGTCGACGATGCGCTGGCCGCTACGCGTGCCGCCGTCGAAGAAGGTATCGTTCCGGGCGGCGGCGTGGCTTACATCCGCGCTACGGCCGCTCTGGAGGGCATGAAAGGTGCCAACGACGACCAGACGACGGGTATTCAGATCGTCAAGCGTGCCATCGAGGAGCCCCTGCGCCAAATCGTTGCCAACGCTGGCGGCGAGGGTTCGGTCGTGGTCAACAAGGTCCGCGAGGGCAAGGATGCGTTCGGCTACAACGCCCGCGACGACAAGTACGAGGACATGCTCAAGGCCGGTATCATCGACCCCACCAAGGTGTCGCGCGTGGCTTTGGAGAACGCCGCGTCCATCGCGTCGATGTTCCTGACGACCGAGTGCGTGCTGGCCGAGAAGAAGTCCGAGCAGCCCGCCATGCCCCCGATGCCCGCAGGCGGTATGGGCGGCATGATGTAACGGATTCCCGTTTTACGGTAAAACCCCGGTTTGCCTTTGGCAAACCGGGGTTTTGTTTTTCCGGCAGGTTC
>Ga0209694_1001942_pt1 | contig 19359 bp, 15 predicted proteins | sample GluameincwithD2O_FD_187499 | JGI IMG/M metagenome (GOLD analysis project Ga0209694, IMG submission 187499) | Mouse cecum microbial communities from Vienna, Austria - Glucosamine amended microcosms incubated with D2O (SPAdes) (version 2) | ecosystem: Host-associated > Mammals > Digestive system >... | reverse complement strand
TCCACGCACTACATTCCATTGCTGACACGGCCTGGAAAAACGGACAATCTCCTCTCGATGCTATATTGGCGCTCGTCTAAACTGACGGGCTATATCTTCGCATCCTTTGTTTTCGCTGAATAGTTACCCGTTCACATGGATGTTGAATCCCATTATTTTCTGCATGAAATAGGATGATTTCTCAAACTTCTGCATCAATGGAACTATCTTATAATCAATGGCTATCATTTGGGCAGAATGGACTTTTGTCAATCGGAAACGCTCCACATCTGCAAAATGTACCGTATGATAGGTACCTTTGCACCGCACGTACAGTTCCAGTTTGTCTTCATGAATTATTAAAAGCGGAATATGGCGAATCCTGTTATAGAGAGTAACGATAATGATAAACAATCCGCTGCCGCCGAAGCATACAACATTCAGCCAGCCGCCCAGCACTTTCGTTATCAGGCTGCAATCATCGTCTCGGATAATCAGGCATCCTACTGCGGCGAAAGTCAAACACAGGATAGCCAGCAGGATATTTTTCCATAGGCTTTGGTAGATACTTTTTTCGCTTCGTTTGCTCTCTTGTCGGTCAGTTTCATGGCTCAATACATTATGATGTTATTCAGGATTTTGTCGGTAAAGTACAGCGTTTTTATCCTACTGTTCGCAAAGTTATATATTTTCTGTAAAAAAGCCTTCAGGATGAATGGAAAATACTGGCCGGCTGATACTACACTTGGCCGAAAATAGGTGTGAAAGATAAGATTCGGGAAGAATATGCCAGTGTGAATATAAATTTTCCGTATCTTTGCAACCTGTCTTTTCCCTTAAATAATTAAAAAATACGGATGAAAAATACATTCTTCTACTACGGATTGGTAGTGACCTTCGGCGTATGTTCCGCCATTGGAGCAAAGGCCGCCGCCCCCTTTTGTGTACATCCTTCAGAAAGCGCTTCCGACAAGGGGGACTATGTGTCCAAACGGCCTGAGAAACCTGTCTTTCGCAGCGAGGCCGTCGAGCGGACCATCCGTCGGGTGACTTCCCGACTGACACATCCCCGGCTGCGCTGGATGTTCGCCAACTGTTTCCCTAACACACTTGATACAACGGTCCGTTACGGAAAGACCGAAGACGGTGATGACGATACTTTTGTTGTTACGGGTGATATTCCGGCCATGTGGTTGCGCGATTCCGGCGCACAGGTGTGGCCGTATCTGCCGTTGGCTGCCGGGGACGAGGACTTGCGCCACCTGATTCGCGGCGTTGTGCGCCGTCAGTTCCGCTGTCTGCTGATAGATCCCTATGCCAATGCCTTTATGCAGAGCCGCGACAGTCTGAGTACGGAATGGCGGAAGGACTATACCCAGATGCTTCCCGGGGTGTACGAGCGGAAGTATGAACTGGACTCGCAGTGCTATCCTCTGCGTCTGGCCTATGCCTATTGGAAGGCTACGGGCGACGCTTCCATCTTCGATGATTTGTGGTTGCAGACGGTGAAGACCGTGCTTCGCACCATGCGGGAGCAGCAGCGCATGGACGGAACCACTCCTTATAAATTTATGCGTGTCACCCATGCCATGCACGATACGCAGTCCAATTACGGACAAGGGCATCCGGGCCGGCCTTGTGGTCTGATCGTCTCCAGTTTCCGCCCTTCGGACGATGCCACAGTGTTCCCTTATCTGGTGCCTTCCAATTTCATGGCCGTGAGTTGTCTGCGCAAGGCAGCCCGGGTGCTTTCCGAGGTGAACGGAGATGTGGCTCTTGCTACGGAATGCAGAACGCTGGCCGATGAGGTGGATGGTGCTCTGCGGAAATATGCGGTGGTGCACCATCCCCAGTACGGCAAGGTGTACGCCTTCGAGGTGGATGGATATGGTAGTGCGCTCCTGATGGACGATGCCAACGTGCCTTCCCTGCTGGCTTTGCCTTACATCAGCGATGTGACGGCCGATGACCCCGTTTACCGGAACACGCGCCGGCTGATATGGAGCAAGGACAATCCTTACTTCTTCAGCGGCCCTGCGGGAGAGGGCATCGGCGGGCCGCATGTCGGCATCGGCTATATCTGGCCCATGAGTCTCATCATGCGGGCCATGACTTCTGAGGACGATGCCGAGATCAGGGACTGTCTCGTCACCCTGTTGCGCACGGACGGAGGTACTGGAATGATGCACGAGGCCTTCCACAGGGATGACGCGAAGAAATATACACGTTCCTGGTTCGCGTGGGCCAATACGCTCTTCGGCGAACTTATTCTGAAACTGGTGGACGAGGGGAAGACGGATATGCTCAATTCCCTGCCACAAGACAGCGCGGATTTGTGATTTTTTGGAGGGATGTCGGTCCGGTGTGTCAGGATTTATCCCTATCTTTGTCTCGAATAAAGTAATCGGTAAAAAGACGGAAGAGAATGGAAATATCGGCAAAATTTGACCATTTCAATATCAATGTGACGGATTTGGAACGTAGCATGGCCTTTTACAAAGAGGCCTTGGGACTTGTGCCCTGTGGGGAGATCAACGGGCCCGAAGGTGCCTTCCGGATCGTGTATCTTGCCTCTGGGACATCCGGTTTCAAACTGGAACTGACCTGGCTGCGCGATCATCCGCAGCCGTATGATCTCGGCGAGTGTGAGTTTCACATTTGTCTGCGTGTGTCCGGAGATTATGAAGCCGTCAGGGCTTTTCATAAAGAGATGGGTTGCGTATGCTATGAGAATCATGACATGGGGCTTTATTTTATCAGCGATCCCGATGGGTACTGGATAGAGATATTGCCCGTAGAACAAATGTGAGAAAGTAATTTAATACATCAGATTATGGAAAATCAACAACTTATCAGCAAGTGCCTGGAAGTGGCACAGACTTGGATCGATTCTCCTCTGTATGACAAGGAGACACAGGACGCCGTACGCACAATGATGGAAAATGAGGACAAGACCGAACTCATCGATTCCTTTTATCGTACGCTTGAATTCGGCACGGGAGGTTTGCGCGGCATCATGGGGCCGGGTACGAACCGGATGAACATCTATACGGTGGGAGCCGCCACTCAGGGCTTGTCCAATTATCTGAATCTCAGCTTTAAGGATAAGGAGCAGATCAGCGTTGTCGTGGGTTATGACTGCCGCAACAACAGCCGTCTGTTTGCCGAGACCAGCGCAAATATATTTTCGGCCAACGGCATAAAGGTCTATCTGTTCGAGGACATGCGTCCTACACCCGAGATGTCCTTTGCTATCCGTCATCTTGGCTGCCAGAGCGGTATTATCCTTACGGCCAGCCACAACCCGAAAGAGTATAACGGCTACAAGGCCTACTGGGACGATGGTGCGCAGGTATTGGCTCCCCACGACAAGGGTATTATTGACGAAGTGAACAAAGTGCGCGTGGAAGACATCCGGTTTGAAGGAAATCCCGCGCTGATCGAGGTGATAGGCAAGGAGATAGACGATATTTATCTTGAAAAAGTGCATTCCCTCAGCATTGACCCCGCCTGCATCCGTCGTCAGAAAGACCTGAAGATTGTCTACACTCCCCTTCACGGAACCGGAATGATGCTCATTCCCCAAAGTCTGAAACTCTGGGGATTCGAGAATGTACATACCGTTCCCGAGCAGATGGTGAAGAGCGGCGACTTCCCCACGGTGGCAAGTCCAAATCCCGAGAACGGAGAAGCGTTGACTATGGCCTTAAACCTGGCCAAGCAGATAGACGCGGACATTGTCATGGCCAGCGATCCCGATGCCGACCGCGTCGGGATGGCCTGTAAGGATGACAAAGGGGAATGGGTGCTTGTTGACGGTAACCAGACCTGCATGATTTTCCTTTATTACATCATCATGAACCGCAAGGCTCAGGGAAAGATGCAGGGCAACGAATTTATTGTCAAGACGATTGTCACGACAGAGCTGATCCGTGAGATTGCGCGCAAGAACCACATAAAGATGCTGGATGTATACACCGGTTTCAAATGGATAGCCCGCGAGGTGCGTCTGGCTGAAGGCAAGGAACAGTACATTGGCGGCGGTGAGGAAAGTTATGGTTTTATGGCCGAGGACTTCTGTCGTGACAAGGATGCTGTCAGCGCCTGCTCGCTGCTGGCGGAGATCTGTGCGTGGGCGAAGGATCAGGGCAAGACGTTGTACGATGTTCTGATGGACATCTACGTAGAGTATGGCCTGGCACTGAACCAGACTATCAATGTGGTGAAGCCCGGCAAGAGCGGAGCTGACGAGATCAAGGCGATGATGGAGAATTTCCGCACCAACCGTCCTGTCGAGATTGCCGGTTCGCAAGTGGTTTGTACGAAGGACTACGCCGTGTTGCTCCAGTATGATGCAGCGGGCAATGCCTCTCCGCTCGATATGCCGGAGCCCTCCAATGTGCTGCAATGGTACACGGCCGACGGAACGAAGGTGAGTGTGCGTCCCAGCGGAACGGAGCCTAAAATCAAGTTCTATATTGAGGTCAAAGGCGAGATGGCCTGTCCCAAATGCTATTCCGGAGCACGTGTCGAGGCGATGCAGAAAGTGGAAGAAGTCAAGAAGAGCCTGGGCCTGTAATGAGGTGAGCGCTTCAGGCCAAGAGCCTGTAATTTATAGAAAATCCGTGCGGAAACCGGAAGGGGTCTGCACGGATTTTTTGTGAAGATACGGGCGGCATGGCCTGTATGGAATGTTTTTTGGAAAAACGTCATAGCCAAAACCGTGCCAAAGAAATTTTCAGGAAATTTTGTATATATACTTTAACGTACATCCAAACAATTTAACATTGAGGGTAAACGAAAAAAGAATGAGAACGGACCTATTTTTCACAACATAGTATGTTTTTCAAAAAAGATAGGACCTTTTTTAAAAAAGATGGGATGTTTTTTTCACGTTAAGTGTCGAAAAAAAGCCGCTTTCGGGCGGCTTTTCAAGGGTGTTCTGCTTTGGTAGTGCAAATATACAGCCTCAAGGGGCGAAATCCAAATGTTAATTAACCTTCGTTTACACTCTTGCCTGAAGTGTCTTTTTTCTTATCGTCGTTAAACGTGAAATGACGCAGGCCCTTTTCCACATCCGGAAAAGGGCCTGCGTCAAAACTCTCTGATCTTGGAGGCATTTAGGTCCGGAGTGTCCCGATAATGTCGTTGACGTCGGACACTCCGTGCCGGTCCAACCATGCTTCCATGCCTTCTATCACTTGGACCGTTACGGTGGGATCGATGAAGTTGGCGGTGCCGATCTCGATAGCCGTGGCGCCGGCCATCAGGAACTCCAGCGCATCCGTTGCGTTCATGATGCCGCCCAGACCAACAACGGGAATATTGACGGCATTCGCTACCTGCCACACCATGCGCAGGGCTATGGGTTTTACGGCCGGGCCCGATAGGCCGCCGGTTCCGATGCTCAGGCGGGAGCATCGGCGTTCTATGTCGATGCTCATGCCCATCAGGGTGTTGATCAGCGATACGCTGTCCGCCCCTTCGGCTTCAACGGCCCGCGCGATGTCTGCTATGTTGGTGACATTCGGCGACAGCTTGACGATCATCGTTTGGGGATAGACTTCTCTGACAGCCTTGACCACCGAGGCCGCTCCTTCGCAAGTAACTCCGAAGGCCATACCTCCGTTCTTGACATTGGGGCAGGATATGTTCAGCTCTATGGCCGGAATTTCTGGAAGTGCGGCTATGCGGGCGGCGCAGGCGGCATAGTCTTCGGGGGTGGAGCCGGAGACATTGACGATCATGTTGGTCCCGATTTTCTTGATTTCCGGATAGATGTTTTCGCAGAAATAATCCACTCCTTTGTTTTGCAGCCCCACGCAATTGAGCATTCCTGAGGCGGTTTCCGCCATGCGCGGATAGTCGTTGCCCTCGCGGGGGTGGAGAGTTGTTCCCTTCACGATGATGCCTCCCAGCCGGCTGAGGTCTATGAAGTCGGAAAACTCAATGCCGTAGCCGAATGTTCCGGATGCGGTCATAACGGGATTTTTCAGTGTGAGATCTCCTATGTTAACGTTGAGTTTGGCCATGATTCCTATTTATATAATTAAGTGGGGGATGTCCGTTCGTTTTTTTATTCGTTCCAGTTGAGCAGGTCGGTATTGAATACCGGTCCCTCTTTGCACACGCAAAGATTGCCTTCACGGGTTTTCTCTACGCAGCACAGGCAGGCACCCACGCCGCAGGCCATCATGTTCTCCAGCGAAGCCTCGCAGGGGATATGCCGTTCGCGCGCCATAAGCGCCACAGCCTTCATCATCGGCTTCGGACCGCAGGTGGCGACGGCATCGAAAGTGCTTTCCCGCCATACGGAGTGGTTGGTGACGAAACCGGTCTCGCCGGCCGAACTGTCCTCCGTGGTGATGTGTACGGTTCCCAGTTGTCCGAAAAGGTCCAGCTGCATGAGGTCAGATTGTGTGCGTCCTCCCAGCAGGAAGACAGGTTCGCAGCCCGTCCGGCGTAATTGTTCTCCATAGTAGAGCAAGGGAGCCGTGCCTACGCCTCCGCCCACTAAAAGCAGTTTTTTTCCGTCTTCTTTGGGTAGGCTGAATCCTCGTCCCAGCGGAAATACACAGTTGAGCCTATCGCCCGTTCTCAGGGTGGCCAGTGTGCGGGTTCCGTCTCCGACAACATGGATCAGGAGCCAGAGCTCGTTGTTCCGGCGGTCTACGTAGTTGATGGAGATGGGGCGGCGCAGGAAGGTTCCCGGAAAGCCGTCGACGCGGACCTCGACGAACTGGCCCGGCTGCATTTCCGGCAGTTTTCTGCTGGCATCGGTCAGGCGCAGCAGCACATAACCTTCCCGCGGATATTCAACGCCTGCCACGTGCAGGTCTGAAACATATTTTTTCATGGTAAATGGCTTTATTATGGAATTAAGGGCAAATTTAGGAAAAACTTATCGAAGTAAGGGTGGGATAGAAATTAAGTTGTTATCTTCGCAAATAAAAAAGATAGGGAATGACGGCTTTATTGGAAATCTGTACGGGAAGCTATGACGGAGTTTTGACGGCGGCGCGTTGCGGTGCCGCGCGGGTGGAACTGTGTTCGGGTCTTGACGAAGGCGGACTGACCCCGTCGGCGGGACTGATCCGGTCGGTCTGTGCTTTGGAGGGGATCAGGAAGCATGTGCTGATACGTCCGCGGGGCGGAGACTTTCTTTATACTCCAGAAGAACTCCGCATCATGGAGACCGACATCCGCATGGCCCACGAGTTGGGGGCGGACGGTGTTGTGGTGGGGGCTCTCACTGCCGACGGAGATGTGGACGAAGAGGCCGCGGAGCGTTTGGTGGAGGCCGCTGGCGGAATGAGTGTTACCTTTCACCGGGCTTTCGACCTGTGTGCGGACCCCTTTGCCGCATTGGAGAGCATCATACGTCTGGGATTCCATCGGCTGCTCACCTCGGGCCGTGCCGCTACGGCCGAAAAGGGAATACCTTTGTTGAGGCAGCTGGTGGAGCAGGCCGCCGGCCGTATTTCCGTGATGCCCGGGTGCGGAGTGGGGCCCGGCAATGCGGCTCTCATTCTTCGGGAGACGGGTGCTCGGGAAATCCATGCCTCGGCCCGGGAACGGATGGACAGCCGGATGAGATATCGTCTGAATGATGTCACCATGGGTAAAAATGATAGCGACGAGTATTCCCGTCTGGAAACTTCGGAAGAGAAGGTACGGGGCATTGTGCAGTCGTTGGCCGGTTTATAGTCCGGAGGAAGCCTCAGAAGATGCTTTCAAGGAAATTTTAGAGGAAAAAGCAAAAAAAACGCGATATTATTTGGAAGTTTCAATAAAAGGCTGTACTTTTGCATCGCTTTTGAGAGGAACAAGGGGCGCTTAGCTCAGCTGGTTCAGAGCGTCTGCCTTACAAGCAGAGGGTCGGGGGTTCGAATCCCTCAGCGCCCACTCTTTATCCTGAAGAAGCAAGCATTGTCAAGGGGCGCTTAGCTCAGCTGGTTCAGAGCGTCTGCCTTACAAGCAGAGGGTCGGGGGTTCGAATCCCTCAGCGCCCACAAAAAATGACGATGCGATTTCACATAAATAAAACAAGGGCGCTTAGCTCAGCTGGTTCAGAGCGTCTGCCTTACAAGCAGAGGGTCGGGGGTTCGAATCCCTCAGCGCCCACAAAGAGGAAGCATCAGTCAAGATGCTCCTCAATTTGTTTTATAGGGTTGTGTCTGGGAGAGAATTTGGCGGAGAGTTTGTCCAAATGTCGGAACTGCATGATGTGAGGACGTTTCCGTATGTCACAAAAAATGATTACTTTTGCAACTCAAAATTTGGTATATGGCGAATAAATCATTGACCCCTGACTTGATTTTTGAGACAAGCTGGGAAGTCTGCAATAAGGTGGGAGGTATTTATACGGTTCTTTCCTCCCGTGCGAAAACATTGCAGGAGAAGTTTGCGGATAAAGTGTTCTTTATCGGGCCGGATTTGGCAAAAGACCGGGTAAATCCCCTTTTTAAGGAAAGTAAATCTCTTTTGAAGAAATGGAGACAGACGGCCGAGGCCGCAGGAATTCCGGTGCGTATCGGACGCTGGAATGTGCCCGGCGAGCCGATTGCCATATTGGTGGATTTCGCTCCGTTTTTCGAGAAGAAGAATGAGATATATGCCGATGCCTGGGCAGACTTTGGAGTGGATTCACTTCATGCTTATGGTGATTACGACGAGGCCTCGATGTTTTCCTATGCGGCAGGCCGTTTTGTCGAGTGTATCTGTCGCGGTTGCATTGACCCTGCGGCAAAAGTAATCTATCAGGCTCATGAGTGGATGTCGGGACTGGGCATGCTCTTTTTGAAAAAGCGCCAGCCTCAGGTGGCTACGATTTTTACGACCCATGCCACGAGCATCGGCCGCTCCATTGCCGGAAACGACAAACTGTTGTATGAGTTTTTTGACGGTTACAATGGGGATCAGATGGCGGCAGAGTTGAACATGGATGCCAAGCACAGCATTGAAAAACAAAGTGCGTGGAGAGCGGACTGCTTCACAACGGTCAGCAGTTTCACGGACAGGGAGTGCCGCCAGCTTTTGGACAAAGAGGCCGATGTGGTTTTGCCGAACGGTTTTGAAAACGATTTCGTTCCCAAAGGAACGGAGTTTTCCGCAAAGAGAAAGGCCGCACGTAAGAAGGTGCTGGAGGTGGCATCTGCACTTGTGGGAGAGCAGATGGGCGAGAATACATTGATCGTCTCTACCAGCGGACGCAACGATTTCCGTTGCAAGGGTTTCGATGTTTATCTGGAAGCCCTCGCACAGTTGAATTCCCGTCTGCGTGGCAGCATGATGATAGACGGTGAGGCTGTCTGCCGGATGTCTACCCGGGTGCTGGCACTGATAGAAGTTCCCTGCTGGCTGTTCGGCCCGCGAAAAGATCTCGTGGAACGTCTGTCAGGCGAGGACGGTGCAGGCACACCGCTGGGCACCCCGATGATAACACACGACTTGTATAATCTGAATGAAGACCGGATTCTATGCCTGATTAAACAATTGGGTCTGTGGAATACGGAGAATGATCCGGTAAAAGTGATACTTGTGCCATGTTACCTGGAAGGTCAGGACGGTATTTTCAATATGCCCTATTATGACCTGCTGACGGCAAATGACCTGTGTATCTATCCTTCTTATTACGAACCTTGGGGATATACCCCGCTTGAGAGTTGTGCGTTCAAGACCCCTTGTGTCACTACGGACTTGAGTGGCTTCGGCCAGTGGGTGAACGGTGTGTTGGGGCACGAGGGCGAACTGGCCGACGGCGTGAAAGTGATTCACCGCACGGACATGAATTATTTTGACGTGGCCCGTGAAATCGGGGACACCATCCAGCAGATGTTGCGCATGGACGGTAAGGAACGTGAGACCGTAAGAAAGAAAGCCGCCCGTCTGGCTGACAAGGCCCAGTGGAAGCATTTTATCAAGTACTATTACGAAGCCTATGATGTCGCTTTGCGGAAATCGGCCGGCAAATAATGAAGTAAAATTCAAACTTAAATAAAAAATATGAACGTAAAAGTTAGCAATGCCAACACGCCTAACTGGAAAACCGTGACCGTGAAGAGTCACATTCCCGAGGCACTGAAAAAGCTTGACGAGTTAGCACATAACTTGTGGTGGTCATGGAATACGGAAGGATTGGATCTGTTCCGTAGTCTTGACAAGGAACTGTTCCGTCAGGTGGGCCATAATCCGATAGAACTTCTCGGTAACCTGAGCTATAAGAAGTTGAAGGAACTGTCGAAGGACGAAGAACTCATTGCCCGTATGGACAAGGTGTATGCGAATTTCCGTGCCTATATGGATGTGAAGCCGGATGCGGCACGGCCTTCCGTGGCTTATTTCTGTATGGAATATGGCCTGACACACGTGCTGAAGATCTATTCTGGTGGTCTGGGTATTCTGGCAGGTGACTACCTGAAAGAGGCATCCGACTCCAACGTGGACATGTGTGCCGTGGGTTTCCTGTACCGTTACGGTTATTTCACGCAGACACTCTCAATGGATGGTCAGCAGATCGCGAACTATGAAGCGCAGGATTTTGACCGCTTGCCCATAGAGCGTGTACTTGATGCCGACGGCAACCAGATGATCGTGGATGTTCCTTTCCCCAACTATCAGGTGCATGCTGCCATCTGGCGTGTGAACGTGGGCCGTATAGCTCTTTATCTGTTGGATACGGACCATGAGATGAACTCGGAGTTCGACCGTACCATCACCCATTCTCTTTATGGTGGAGACTGGGAGAACCGTCTGAAGCAGGAATACCTGCTGGGTATCGGTGGTATGCTGGCTTTGCAGAAACTGGGTATCAAGAAAGATGTATATCATTGCAACGAAGGCCACGCCGCTTTGTGTAACGTGCAGCGTCTGGTTGATTATGTGGGACAGGGACTCTCGTTCAACGAAGCTCTGGAACTGGTACGTGCTTCTTCGCTTTATACCGTTCATACGCCTGTACCTGCCGGCCATGACTATTTTGAGGAAGGCCTTTTCGGCAAGTATATGGGTGGCATTCCTGCAAAATTGGGCATTTCGTGGGATGACTTTATCGGATTGGGCCGCACGAATCCCGATGACCGCGGCGAGAAGTTCTGCATGTCCACCTTCCTTTGCAAGACCTGTCAGGAAGTGAACGGTGTCAGTTGGCTTCATGGTAAGGTCAGTCAGCAGATGTTCAAGGGGATATGGCCGGGCTATTTGCCCGATGCCAACCGGCACAAGCACAAGATCCTGACGCACGACGAATACCTGGACATTTATAACGAGCATCCTGAAGAGAGCCATGTGGGTTATGTTACGAACGGCGTTCACCTTCCCACATGGACGGCCAAGGAATGGAAAGCTATCTATAACAAGTATTTCGATAGCAATTTCATGAATGACCAGAGCAACGCCGACATTTGGTCCAGAATATATGACGTGCCCGATGAGAAAGTATGGGAAACCCGTTGCAAACTGAAGACAAAGCTCATAGAGTATATCCGCGGACGTTTCCGCGAATCCTGGCTGAAGAATCAGGGCGATCCTTCTCGTGTAGTAAGTCTGCTTGACAAAATCAACCCCAATGCGTTGCTGATCGGATTTGCCCGTCGCTTTGCCACATACAAGCGCGCCCATCTCCTGTTCTCCGACCTCGACCGTCTTGCCAAGATTGTGAACAATCCGGATTATCCGGTGCAGTTCCTTTTTGCAGGTAAGGCACACCCCGCCGATGGTGCGGGCCAAGGGCTGATCAAGCGTATCTTTGAAATCTCGCAGCGTCCCGAATTCATTGGTAAGATCATTTTCCTGGACAACTATGACATGCAGTTGGCCCGCCGTCTTGTTTCGGGTGTGGATATCTGGATGAACACTCCGACCCGTCCTCTTGAGGCCTCCGGAACGAGTGGCGAGAAGGCACTGATGAACGGTGTTGTCAACCTCTCGGTGCTTGACGGCTGGTGGTACGAAGGCTACCGTGAAGGAGCCGGCTGGGCTCTGACCGACAAGCGTACTTATCAGAATCAGGACCATCAGGACCGTCTGGACGCTTCTACCATCTACTCCCTGCTGGAGCAGGAAATCATCCCGCTCTATTACGCACGTAACCGCAAAGGATATAGCGAGAACTGGGTGCGCACGGTCAAGAAATCCATCGCACAGATTGCTCCCCACTATACTATGAAGCGTCAACTGGATGACTACTATGATCGTTTCTATAGCAAGGAAGCCGCACGTTTCAAAGTTCTCTCTGCCGATAACAACCAGAAAGCAAAGGAGATCGCACAGTGGAAAGAGAGTGTGGCAGAGCGCTGGGACAACATTCGCGTGGTGTCTTCCGAGCGTAGCGAGAACCTGTTGCAGGCCAATCTCGTCAGCGACAAGGAGTTCTTTGTACGTCACATCGTGGACGAGCAGGGACTGGATGATGCCATCGGAATAGATCTCGTATGTGTGACCACGGATGCCGATAACAACGACAGCATCTATAAGGTGTTCCCCATGCAGGTTGTCAATCACGACGGCAATCTCTATACCTTTGAACTGAAGACCAGCATTGACCTGGCGGGTTCGTTCAAGTTTGCCTATCGAATGTATCCCAAGCATAAGGATCTGCCCAACCGTCAGGACTTCTGCTACGTTCGCTGGTTCATGTCTGGAGAATAAGCATATCAGATAAGTATAATTCTTTTAGGAAAGTGTGTTGCGATTTTCACGATCGCGGCACACTTTTTTATTGTATTCCAAGAAAAAAACGACTTTATTGGTCCGATGGACGGATAAAAATAAAATGTAAAGGGTTATCTTCCCTAATTTTATTAACTTTGCAACCTTATTATTAGCGTTAAACGGACAGCCTGTCGACAGGCAGGTTGTAACATCGATAGATTATTGGCCATTATGAAATTTACCGAACGTAACGGATTGAACCTTTCGGAGGTTAATAAAGAGGTTCTTAATGAATGGGACAAGGCGGACTTGTTCCACCGGAGTATGTCAGAACGTGAGGGCTGCCCTTCGTTTGTCTTTTTTGAGGGTCCCCCTTCGGCAAACGGACACCCGGGCATCCATCATGTGATGGCCCGTACCATTAAGGATGTGTTCTGCCGTTACAAGACCATGCAGGGCTATCAGGTCAAGCGCAAGGCCGGTTGGGACACGCACGGACTTCCCGTGGAACTGGGCGTGGAGAAGGAACTGGGCATTACGAAGGAAGACATCGGAAAGGGCATCAGCATCGAAGACTATAATGCACAGTGCCGGAAGAATGTCATGATGTTTACCGAGGAGTGGAAAGATCTGAGTCACCGGATGGGGTATTGGGTGGATATGGAGCACCCCTATGTGACGTATGAAAATTCGTACATCGAAACGCTCTGGTGGTTGTTGCGTCAGTTGTATGACAAGGGCCTTTTGTACAAAGGATATACGATTCAGCCCTATTCGCCGGCGGCTGGAACGGGCCTTAGTTCGCACGAACTGAACCAACCGGGTTGTTACCGCGATGTGAAGGACACTACGGTTACTGCTCAATTCGAAATTGTGAATCCCCTTCCGGAGATGACGGGATGGGGTACTCCCCATTTCATAGCCTGGACAACAACTCCGTGGACATTGCCTTCCAATACGGCCCTTTGTGTGGGTCCGGAGATTGACTATGTCTGCGTGAGAACCTATAATCCGTACTCGGGCGAGCCTGTCAGTGTGATCATGGCGAGAGCCCTTGTCGGTGCCTACTTTAACCCTGCCGGCGAGAATGCTGACCTTGCCGGCTATAATTCTGGCGACAAGGTTATTCCCTACCAGATCGTTGGAGAGTGGAAAGGCAAGGAGCTTGTAGGGATGGAATATAAACAACTCATACCGTTCGTAAATCCGGGTGAGGGAGCTTTCCGTGTCATTCCCGGTGATTATGTCAGTACGGAAGACGGTACGGGTATCGTACATATCGCTCCTACTTTCGGTGCCGATGATGCCTTTGTGGCCAAGAAGGCAGGAGTCCCGCCTTTGCAGATGGTCAACAAAAAAGGCAAGCTTTGTCCGATGGTAGACCTTCGTGGTCGTTTCTTCCCTATCGAGGATCTGGACGAGACTTTTGTAAAGGAGCATGTGGATGTGAACCTGTACGGAGAATATGCCGGACGGTTCGTGAAAAACGCTTACGACGATGCGCTCACGGAGAAAGACGAGACGCTTGATGTCTCTATCTGCATGCACCTGAAGCAGTCGCATAAGGCGTTCCGCATAGAAAAACATGTGCATAGCTATCCCCATTGCTGGAGAACGGACAAACCGGTGCTCTACTATCCGCTGGACAGTTGGTTCATCCGCAGTTCAGCATGCAAGGAGCGCATGATGGAATTGAACAAGTCGATTCGGTGGAAACCGGAGGCTACCGGTACCGGCCGTTTTGGAAAATGGCTGGAGAACCTGAACGATTGGAATCTGAGCCGCAGCCGTTACTGGGGTACTCCGCTTCCCATCTGGATGAATGACGAGGGGGAACAGAAGTGCATTGGGAGCATCAGTGAGTTGTATGAAGAGATAGAGAAGAGCATGGCGGCCGGTTTCATGAAGAACAATCCTTTGAAGGAAAAAGGTTTCGTTCCCGGCGACTATTCCGAAGAGAACTATCACAGGATAGACTTGCATCGCCCTTACGTGGACGATATCGTGCTGGTTTCGGAAACAGGCAAGCCCATGAAGCGTGAGACGGACCTGATAGACGTCTGGTTCGATTCCGGCTCGATGCCTTATGCGCAGATACATTATCCGTTTGAGAACAAGGAACTGCTGGATTCCGGAACTGTCTATCCCGCAGACTTCATTGCCGAGGGTGTGGATCAGACGCGCGGTTGGTTCTTTACGCTCCATGCGATTGCCACGATGGTATTCGACAGCGTTTCCTTCAAGGCTGTGATCAGCAACGGGCTGGTATTGGACAAGAATGGCAATAAGATGTCGAAACGCCTGGGCAATGCTGTCGATCCGTTCGGAGCGATCGAGAAATACGGTTCCGATCCTCTGCGCTGGTATATGATAACGAATTCCTCTCCTTGGGACAATCTGAAGTTTGACGAGGAAGGTGTGAAGGAAGTGGCCCGCACGTTCTTCGGTAAGCTCTACCAGACATATTCCTTCTTTGCCATGTATGCCAATGTAGACGGTTTTGATTATCGGACGGGGCAGGTCGCTCCAGCCGACCGTCCCGAGATAGACCGTTGGATCCTTTCCGAACTGAACACTTTGATCAAGGATGTTACCGCGGCCTATGAGGATTATGAACCGACACGGGCCGGCCGCATGATCAGTACTTTTGTTATCGACAATCTCAGTAACTGGTTCGTGCGTCTGAGCCGCAAACGTTTCTGGACCGGACAGATGGATACGGACAAACTGAGTGCCTATCAGACACTATATACCAGCCTGGAGACGGTGGCCCGGCTGATGGCTCCGATCGCTCCTTTCTATGCAGATCGTCTTTATGGTGATTTAAGCGGTGAAGAGGGAGTGGGCAGCGTGCATTTGGCAAAATTCCCTGAGGTAAAGGAGGACTTGATAGACAAGGCTTTGGAATACAGGATGGAAATGGCACAGAAGATAACCTCCATGGTTCTTTCGTTGCGTAAGAAGGAGAAAATCATTGTGCGCCAGCCCCTTCGCCGTATTTCTATTCCGGCAACCGATTCCCGGCAGAAGGAAAGTATCGAAGCCGTGAAGCAGCTTATTCTGGACGAGGTGAATGTCAAAAGTCTGGAGTTTGTGGAAAGTTCGGTGCTGGAGAAGAAAATCAAATGCAACTTCCGCGTGATGGGTAAGAAGTACGGCAAGTTGATGAAGGCTGTTGCCGCCGCTGTCGGCGGGATGAGCCAGGAGCAGATTGCCGAACTGGAGAAGAACGGCTCCTTCAGTCTGTCGGTAGAGAATGCGCCGGTAGTGATAGAGCGGGAGGACGTTGAGATTGTCAGCGAGGATATTCCCGGATGGACTGTCATCAATGACGGACTTCTTACGGTGGCGTTGGATCTTGAAATAACCGAAGAGTTGCGTTGCGAAGGACTTGCCCGTGAGATTGTGAAGCGGATCCAGACTTACCGCAAAGAGAGCGGATTCGACATAACGGACCGCATTGAAATTGTCATGGAACGGCAGAGGGCCGTAGAGGAGGCCGTAAGTCGACATCATGATTACATTTGCGGACAAGTGTTGGCAGACAGCTTTGAGTTCTCTGATGATATATCCGGAGCGGAAGTTTTCGATTTTGACGGCTTCAGTCTTCAGGTGAATATAAAAAAAGCAAATCGGTAACTATTTATATTCGATGAATTATGGAAGAAAAAACACGTTACAATGACGAGGAACTGGCCGAATTCAAGGCTTTGATTCTCGATAAAATGGAACTGGCGAAGCGCGAGTATGCCGAAATTATGGATTCGCTGATGAACCGTGGCGGCAACGATGTGGATGACACGTCGCCCACGTATAAGACTTTGGAAGAAGGCTCCATGACACAGACCAAAGAGGAGCTGACTTCAATGGCTGTCCGTCAGCAGAAATTCATTCAGGGCTTGCAGGCTGCTCTGGTACGTATAGAAAACAAGACTTACGGCATCTGCCGTGCTACGGGAAAACTGATTCCGAAGGAGCGGTTGCGTGCCGTGCCTCATGCCACATTGAGCATCGAGGCGAAGTTGGCCAAGAAATAAGAAACAACACAATATCATGGGCCTGCAAGGTAAGTTCTTGTAGGCCCTGATTTAGAATTCATGCAATGAGAGACAGTTCTATAAGATTGCGCACATGGGTGTCAGTGGGAATCATCCTGTTTGTCATGTTGACAGATCAGGTGATCAAGTTCCGTGTCAAGACCGGTATGCTTCTTCATGAGTCTTACAAGGTGACGGATTGGTTCCAGATATGTTTTACCGAGAATAAGGGTATGGCTTTCGGCATGGAATTTGTCGGGACAATGTTTCTCACAGTTTTCAGGATTTTCGCCGTTGTGCTTTTCTGCTTCCTGTTGTCGCGTTTCATCCGGCGGCGCTATCCGTTGGGATTTATCATATGCTTGTCGATGATTGTGGCCGGTGCGGCCGGAAATATCATAGACAATTGTTTCTATGGTCTGATTTTTACGGAGAGTATTCCGGCTTATTCTTCGGTTTTTGTCGAGCCGGCATCTTTGGTGAAGTGGGGAAGCGGCTATGGCGAGTTCCTTTCCGGACGTGTCGTGGACATGTTTTATTTTCCTTTGTTCAGGTGGCCCGACTGGGTTCCGCTGGTGGGAGGTGATGTTTTCTTCGGAGCCATATTCAATTTTGCGGACGCTTCCATCTCCTGTGGTGCCGGGGCACTGATATTGTTCTATCATAAGTATTTGACAGGCGATTCTTTCCGGTTTGACAACAATACGTCCGAGGCATGAAAACCATTGCATTTTCTTTCCGTCCGTTCCTTCTTTTCTTCGTTGGTCTGACGCTTCTGTTTTCCTGCAAGCAGGAAATGCCGAAGGGCATCATGAAGACAGAGAAGATGGAGAATCTTTTGTATGATTATCATATTGCGCAGGCGATGGCTGCCATGTCGGCCGACAGCGTAGATTATTATACAAGGTTTTATTCTCGTTCGGTCTATCGTAAGTACGGGATTACGGAGGAGGATTTCAACAGGTCTATGGAATGGTATATGCGCCACTCCGAGCAATTGTTCAAAATATACCGGAATCTGGACAAGCGTTATGCGGATCCGTCGGTTTCCGGTATGGCAGGTATCGGTGACGGACCTGTTGGCGCATCGGGAAAAGACAGTATCAATTTCTGGAGAGGCCGGCGGTTCTTTCTCTTGTCATCTGTCGATAACGGGAGGATTACTTTTGAGCAGAAAGCCGATTCTCTTCTTCGGTCCGGTGACCGGTTGCACTGGAGGTTCAATATCAGTTGGATGTATCGGGAAGGGATGAAGTCGGCGATAGCGCTTTTAGCCGTCAAATATGATAACGATTCGATAGGTTCGGCTTCTCATTATCTTTATGGAACGGGGCCTCAGGAAATCGTTATGCAGGTCGGGAAACGGCAGGTGAAAAGCATTTTCGGCTTTATCTATCAGAATGCCGAATGGTCGGACCGGCCCAAACTTCTGGTGGTGTCGGATCCGGTGTTGTCGCGTTCTCATCCTGAGGATGTGTCTGTGTCTGCCGGAGAGACTGGTGCCGATTCTCTCAGGGTGAACAAAGGTTTGGTGCGCGATTCTATGTCTTTGCCCTCTTTGTCGGCGGACGAGGAGAAAGAGATGCGCATGCAGCATTTTCCCCGTAAGCGCATACGTCAGGACTTACGGAAATGACGGAGCGTATTGCGGTCAGCAGGCTGCATTTGAAGGACGGGACAATACTTCGCAATCAGGTGCTGGAGTTAGAGGGGAGGGAAGTGCTCCGTTTTTACGATTTGCAGGAGGAGCTGCCCTTTACGGAATGGCGGGGCGGAGACTTCTATATCGGCAGGGACGGCGGTAAGTATTGAAGGCGTGCCTGCCTGTTTGCTTTTCTCAGTCTTCATTCCCTTTCTTTCAGAAATTCGGGAAAGGGAATATGCTTCATTTCTCTGGAAATTTTTCTTTGTCGCTTCCGCATGTAGGGAGAGGGACGAAAAGAGCTGAATTTTAAAGGATTTGGAAGAGTGGCGGCTATCAGGGCGCATTCCGAACGTTTGAGCTCCCGTGCATGGCATCCGAAGTGTTGCATGGCCACGGCCTCGGCTCCGTAAATGCCGGGCCCCATTTCGATGCTGTTCAGATATACTTCCATGATTCTTTCTTTCGACCACAGAAGCTCTATGAGAGCGGTGAAATAGACTTCCAGCCCTTTTCTGGCCCATGAAGACGTGGGCCACAGGAAAACGTTTTTGGCCGTTTGCTGGCTGATGGTGCTTCCGCCCCGCAGCCGCTTCCCGTTTTTCTGTTCCTCGTAGGCTTGCCGTATGGCCGAGAGGTCAAATCCGTGATGGAGCAGATAGTTCTGGTCTTCCGCAGCAATGACGGCTATCGGAAGATAGGGGGAAATGCTGTCGAGCGGGACCCATTTGTGCTTGAGCGTGATCCGTTCGCCGTGGCCGAACTGCTGGACACACCGTATCAGCATGAGCGGAGTGCCGGGAACCGGTACGAATTTGTAGACCAGTGTGGCGAGAATGCTTCCTGCGAAGAATGCTATGAAGATCCATTTGAGCAACCGTAGGACGAATTTCATGGTGCGGGATATAAGAGGAAACGGTGGCTCAGTAGAAAATCAGTGGGGATAAGCATAAAGGTTTGCAATACGGAAAAGGAAGAATTTCTTATCCACAACACCTCTGAGATTTGCACGAAAGAGTTTTATTTTAGCATTGAAAGATTCGGCCAAGG
>Ga0209694_1001937_pt1 | contig 19412 bp, 14 predicted proteins | sample GluameincwithD2O_FD_187499 | JGI IMG/M metagenome (GOLD analysis project Ga0209694, IMG submission 187499) | Mouse cecum microbial communities from Vienna, Austria - Glucosamine amended microcosms incubated with D2O (SPAdes) (version 2) | ecosystem: Host-associated > Mammals > Digestive system >... | reverse complement strand
GGATTGATGTTAAATCTGCCATTCAGAATGCTTCTCATATTCGTTCTCTGAACGGCTTATTCTTTCACATCTTTGCTGCTCTTGCTTTTATTGCTATTTCTTTATTTTTCTACTATTGATTTACATTTCAAAAGGAGCCTTCCCCCTCCACCCATACCGTGTAATCCCCCCAAAGTGGTACGTTTCCATACATTTAATGGAAATGAGGGGAAACTGCGCCCATTTTTGGCCAGTTGGATAAAAGGAACGCCCCCGGCCTGAGCCGGGGGCGAACTTTGTTCAATAGGGCCGCTGGTCGATAAACTCCCGTGTCAAATCCTCCGGGGTAAAGAGGCGCTCCCGGGTGTAGTAGTGCTTGTCGGGCACGTCTCCCTGCTCCAGAATCTGGATAATCTTCTCCACCTGGGGCCCCACCAGGGGGTCGCACTCCACCTCCAGGGATATTTTTCCCTCCAGGCAGTAGTCCAGCCCCTGCCGGGTGGCGTCGAAGGAGATAACCCGGATGCCCTCCGGGCCGCAGAGGTAGCCCCGCTCCTCCAGGGCCTGAATGGCCCTCAGGGCGGTGTTGTCGTTCTCGCAGTAGACCGCGTGGATATCCGGAGGCTGGGGCTGGCTGTCCAGCCACCGGGTGGTCGCCTCGTATGTCTTGGCCTGGGTAAAGTCCCCGTCCAGCTGGGCCAGAAAGGACCAGCTCTCATGCTGTGCCACCGCCTCCTCCAGGGCGTTGGACCGCCCCAGCTGGGCGCTGGTGTCCAGGGTACCCCGGATGTGGAGGATGTTCACCGGCCCCGGGGCCTCCCGGAAGGTCTCCTCCAGCCAGGCCACCGCCTGCTCCCCCTCCCAGCGGAAGTCGGAGCCCACATGGGCGGTATAGAGGCTGTCGTCCTCCGTCTCGATCACCCGGTCCACCAGAATCACCGGGATGCCCGCCGCCCTGGCCTCCTGAAGCACCGACTCCCAGCCGGTGACGTACAGGGGCATGAGGAGGATGTAGTCCACCTGCTGCTGGATGAACTTGCGGATGGCGGCGATCTGGTTCTCCTGCTTCTGCCGGGCGTCCTCAAAGAGGAGGCGGTAGCCGGCCTCCTCGGTGAACACTGAGCGGATGGACTCGGTGTTGGTCACCCGAAAGCCCGACTCAGCCCCCACCTGGCTTACCCCGATTACGGTGTGGATGATGGCGGCGGGATCCTCCGGGGGGCGGTGCGCCGGGGCGCAGCCGGCCAGCAGGCAGAGGGCCAGCAGGGGCGCGAGCAGCTTTCTCATAGGGCGCTCTCCTCCTTCCTCCAGGGGATGCGGATGGTGACGGTGGTGCCCACCCCCGGCTGGCTGGAGATAGACAGGCCGTAGGGCGGACCGAAGAACAGCTGCAACCGCTCGTGGACGGTGGACAGGCCAAAGCCTACCCGCTCCCCCTCTTCGATGGACCGGGTCAGCTGGGCCAGCCACTCCGGAGGCATGCCCACCCCGTCGTCAGTGACCTGGAGGAGAATGTCCGCCCCTTCAATCCGGCCCGTCACGTAGATGTGCCCCAGCTCCCGCTTCAGCTTGACGCCGTGATAGAGGGCGTTTTCCACCAGCGGCTGGAGGGTGAGCTTGGGAATCAGGGCCCCCTTCAGCTCAGGGGCGATGTTTACGGTGTAGCGCATGATGTCCTTATACCGGGCCTGCTGGATTTGCAGGTAGCTGCATACGTGCTCCTCCTCCTCGTGGAGGGTGATCACGTCCTGGCCCCGGCTCAGAGAGTGGCGGAAGAAGGAGGACAGGCTGGACACCATTTCCACCGCCTCCTCGGTCTTCTCCGCCTCGATAAGCCAGATGATGGTGTCCATGGTGTTGTAGAGAAAGTGGGGGTTTACCTGGGACTGAATCAGGGCCAGCTCGGTGCGGCGCAGCCGCTCCTGATTGTGGGCGGTCTCCTGAATCTGCCGGTTCAGCCGGCCCACCATCTGCTCAAAGCCCCGGCTGAGGGTGCATATCTCATAGTCCTCGGCCTGGATGGGCTCCCGCTCGGCCAGGCCGCCGCTGTTCACCCCCTCCACCCGGGCGCACAGGGCGGCGATGGGCTCGGTAATGGACCGGCCCAGCCGGACCGCCCGGCGGGTGAAAAAGAGGACCAGCAGGCCGGTGACGGCGGCAATAAGGATAAAATCGGCCACCAGCCGCCGGCCGATCTGGGACTGGAGGACATTGAGGCGCGCCGCCTCGTAGTAGAGGTAATTGTACATGTACTCCTGAATAAGGGCGGTAAGGACATAGATGTTGTTCTCCAGCTGGCTCTGGCGCTCGTCGTAGCTGTCGGTGTCCCGCAGCTGGTAAATTTTCTCCTCCAGGTTGTGGCACAGGCTGAGCACGCTGGAGATGGCCATGCTGCTGTCCTTCTCGGTGGTGGTAGACAGCAGCTCCTCGGCCAGCTGCTGGGCGGCCCGGACCTCCTCCAGGGGCAGTCCGTCGGAGTACTGGCTCTCGATGACGTAGTAATACATCTTCAAATCAATGGTAGTCTTGAAATCCTGGTTAAACTCCGAGGCGGTGGTCACGTTATACAGCAGATTTTTATACCGGCTGTTGTACCGGACCAGCAGGCCGGAGGCGGCGGCCAGGATGAGGAAGGCCAGCAGGGCAAAGGTGAAGATCAGTCCCCGGAGGCGGCGGCGGACGGAGGACTTCATGGCTTCCGGCCCCCTCCCGCCCGGTAGTCCCGGGGGGTACACCCCTGGGTCTTTTTAAAGAGGAAGGAGAAGTAGTGGGGATCCCGGTAGCCCACGGCGAAGGCGATTTCGCCGGACCGCTTGTCGGTGGAGCGCAGCAGCTCCCTGGCCCGGTCCATCCGCTTGCCGGTGACGTATTCGGTGAAGGTGACCCCCATCTCCTGGCTGAAGACGGCGGACAGGTAGTTGGCGCTGATGTTGATTTCCCGGGCCACCAGGTTGAGGGAGAGGTTGTCGTCGGTAAAGTGGCTGTCGATGTAGTCCACCGCCTGGCCCAGCAGGGTGCCGTACTGGCTGCTGGAGGCCTTGTCCCGCAGGGCGGCGGCCTGAAAGAGCACCTGGGTGAGGTAGTGCTTCAGGTCGGCCTGGGTCACGTTTCGGCCCGTCATGTCCGGGCAGTCCAGCAGGGCGAGGAACTCCTCCTGGCCGACGCCCAGGCCGGCGGCGAACTCGGTGGCGGTAAAGCGGGCGCTGAGCATCAGGTACTGACAGAAGGGCTGGGAGCCCAGGGCCTGGGCCACGCTGAGGAGGTACTCGTCCACAAAGCTGGAAATTTCCTCGGCGGCGGCGGTTTGCAGCACCCCCTGCCAGATGGAGGGGTTGACCTTGGCCGGGTCCAGACCGGCCAGGTTGTCGCCGCCGTCCTGAGAGGTGAGGATGCCCACCGTCTCGGGGGAGAGGATGTGCTGCCGGGGCAGAATGTAGCGGCAGGCCCACAGGCGGGACACCTCCTCAAAGCACACCGGCAGGGCGCTGAGGCGCTGGGTGGGGGTGCCGATGGCCAGCGACCAGCTGTGATCCGGGGCGCAGGTCTCATACTGGTCCCGCACGGTGTCCACACAGCGGCGGACGCAGCGTTCCATTTGGCCCCGGTCGGCCATGATAAGGACCACATAGGTGTTCAGATTCCACCGCAGCAGGAGGTATTCGGGGTATTTCATAAAATGCTCCAGCAGGGCATCCCGCACCCGGGCGGCGGGCTCGGAGTAGGGGGACCAGGGGTCGCCCCACTTGGGCAGGATGGAGAACAGGGCGATGGTGTAGCACTGGGCCCGCAGGTCCAGGTCCAGCTTGGCGGCCTCCTCGTAAATCTGTTGGACCGTGAGCTGGCCCCCCACCACCTGCTCAAAGAAACGGCGGCGGGCGAACTGCTCATATTCCTGAGCGTCGTGGTGGAACTGGGCCAGATAGTTGCTGCCCTCGATTTTCTCCTTCAGCTCCCCCAGCACCCCCATCAGGCTGTTTTTGGTGATGGGCTTGAGGAGAAACCGCTCCACCCCGATGTCAATGGCCTGGCGGGCATACTCAAAGTCGTCATAGCCCGAGATAATCACGATTTTCACGTTGGGGAACTCCCGCAGCACCAGGCGGCTCAGGTCCAGGCCGTCCATGAAAGGCATGCGGATGTCGGTGATGAGCACGTCGGGCCGGGCCTGGCGGATAAGGGGGAGGGCCATCTCCCCGTCGCCGGCCTCGCCGGCAAATTCATAGCCGCATTGCGCCCAGGGCACCGTGTCCCGGAGGGTCTCGCGGATGGTGCTTTCGTCTTCGACCAAAAATACACGCAGCATAGGGACCTCCCTTTCCTCTGTTGGCGGTTGACTGAGATTGTCTTATTATACCGCAAACAGCCGGGCCAGGCAAGAAAAACCATTGCGGAGGGCATTGTCGTCAAGTTGGAATCCGTATAGCCTACCCAATCTGAGCGGCCCGCCGGGGGCCTGTTTTGGAAAAGGTATGCTGACAGCATCGTATTGTTTTTTCCTGAATTTATGCTATTATAAAATATCAGAGCGCACCGCGCACCCATGAGAACTGAAAGGAGAAAACAAGGATGAAAAAAGCAGTATCCCTTCTGCTGGCCCTGGCGCTGAGCTTAGGGCTGGCCGTTCCCGCTCTGGCCGACCAGAGTACCACCACTTTGCGGACGGCCTACAAGGATCTGGATCCCCGCACGGAGATTTACGCCGTCACCCAAACCCCCGGTTCGGACTACCCTTACTATGGGGCCAAAAACGAGCCCAACGGCGGCGTGTACTACGGGCGCACCACCCAGGGCGGCACCCTCAGCGACGGCAGCTTCGGCCTGGTCAATTACAGCCACATGACCGATGAGTCGGCCGTCTCCTTCTACTACAGCCTCACCGACAGCTACGATCTGGAGTACTGGTCCTATCTCTACGGCCCCGCCCTGCGGGACGGTACCCGGGCCTTCCTGCTGTACCTCAACTTTGAGGAGGAGGGGGCCGAGTGTCCCCGAGTCATCAGCGGCAGCTATGATGCCAAGCTGATCGAGACCTTCGGCTATCTGAATACCTTAAGCTGCCCCGTCTTCGTCCGCATCGGCGGCGAGGTGAACGTGTGGGGCAATCAGGCCAAGCCAGCGGACTTCATCGCCGCCTATCAGCACGTGGTGAACATCGCCCGCAGCCAGGCCCCCCGGGCGGCCATGGTCTTCTCCCCCAACTTCAGCAGCGCCAACAAGGTGGATATGGACATCTACTACCCCGGCGACCAGTATGTGGACTGGGTGGGGGTCTCCCTGTACTACGACCGCTGGCACCGCAGCGGTGACACCCAGCGGGACGAGTTCTACGGAGTGGGCGCCTACGGCGACGCTCTGTTGAACATCCAGCAGGTGGTGAACCTGTCCCGCCTGCACCACAAGCCGGTAATCGTCACCGAGGGCGGATCCTGCAACATGTACAAGGGCACCGACAACTCCGCCTGGGCCGCTGACCGGATGCAACGGGCCTACGCCTTCCTGCCCATGGTCTACCCGGAGGTCAAGTGCATCATCAGCTCCGACTATGGCGAGAGCTGGAGTGGTATTGACTACTCCTTCTACACCAACCCCACCGTCACCGCCGCCTACCGGCAGGGGGTGGCCTCCAACGCCGCCTATGTGCGCAACTATCAGGACAAGGGCTCCTATTACACCAAGCTGTCCGCCTACACCGGCAAGTGGGAGGGCGTTATGGAGCTGGCCGCATACAGCTGGTCCTCCGATAAGCAGACCGCCACCTGGACGGTGGACGGCCAGGTGATGGCCACCGCCGCCGACTACCCCTACTCCTTCCGCCTGGACACCGCCGCCCTGGCCACAGGCAGCCACACCGTGGCCGTCACCTTCAGCGACGGGGCCACCAAGAGCTATACCTTCCAGACCACCGCCCCCGCCATCCTGGCCAGCAACAACGCCCAGGTGGACGGCTGGGCCAAGGACCAGGTGAACGAGGCCATCGCCAGCGGTCTGGTGGCCGGCGGACTGGGGGAGGACTACCGGGTGAACATCACCCGGGCTCAGTTTGCCGCCACAACGGTGAAGCTGTATGAAGCGATGAGCGGAGAGAAGGCCGCTCCCGCCGCCGAAAATCCCTTTACCGACACCAGCGATCCTGTGATTCTCCAGGCGGCTGAGCTGGGCTTTGTCTACGGGATCACCGATGATACCTTTGCCCCCGGCAGCCTGGTAACCCGGGAACAGGCAGCTGCCATGCTGTCCAGAGTGTACACCAAGCTGGGCGGCGAGATTCCCCAGGTGACCGCCACCTCCTTTACGGACGACGGCGGCATTTCCAGCTACGCGAAGAGCTCCGTCGCCTTTATGGCCGAAAAGGGCATCGTCAGCGGCAAAGGGGAAAACCGGTTTGACCCCGGCGGCAGCGCCAGCGTACAGGAGGCCCTGTCCATCGCCCTGCGGATGTTTAAAAACCTGAAGTGAGCCATAAAAGGAGGGCCGCCCCGGCTGGGCGGCCCTCTTTTTATGTAGCGGCAGTTATTTCTGCACGGCGCGCAGCAACAGCTCGTGGGCGGCTGTCATGGCGGCCAGGGCGGCAAAGATGTAGAGGGGAAAGAGGGACACCGAAAGGCGGGCGGCAATCAGGCCAAACAGGGGGGGCATCAGGCAGGTGCCCACGTAGGCGCTGGCCATCTGCACGCCGATGACGGCCTGAGACCGGTCGGCCCCGAAGTGGTCCGGGGTGGAGTGGATGATGCAGGGGTAGATGGGGGCGCAGCCCAGCCCGATGAGGACCAGCCCGGCCAGTGCCCCGACCCCGCCCAGGGGGAGGAGGAAGGCGGCCGCTCCTGCGGCGACAATCCCCTCGCCCAGACGGATCATCTGTGGGTCGGAGAGCCTGATGGTGAGGAAGCCGCTGAGCAGCCGGCCCACGGTAATTCCAATGAAGAACAATCCCGCAAAGCGGGCGGCTGTCTCAGCTGGAACCCCCTTATGAAGGACCAGGTAGCTGCTGGCCCACAGGGCGGAGGTCTGCTCCACGGCGCTGTAGAAAAAGAAGGCCGCCATAATGAACCCGGCGCCGGGGAGCCGGACGATCTGGCCCAGGGTGAGCGTCCGCTCTGTGCTGTCCGCCGGCGCCGGGCTGGTGGAGCGGGTTTTCCACAGGGGGAGGCTGAGCATCAAAATCAGGGTCAGGACGATCTGGAGATAGCCCACACAGCGGTAGCCCGCCTGCCAGCCGGCCCCGCCGGTGAGGGCCCAGCCCATGATGTAGGGCCCCACGGCGGCCCCAAGACCCCACATGCAGTGCAGCCAGCTCATATGGCGGCTGGCGTAGTGGAGGGCCACATAGTTGTTCAGGGCGGCATCCACGCTGCCCGCCCCCAAACCGTAGGGGACGGCCCACAGGCACAGCAGCCAGAAGCTGCGGGTGGCGGAGAAGCCGAACAGGGCGGCCGCCGTCATGGCCACGCTGATGGCCGTCACCCTTCCGGCCCCCAGGCGCCTGGTGAGCCGGTCGCTCTGGAGGCTGGATATCACAGTGCCCAGGGCGATGATGGTGGAGACTACCCCCGCATAGGAGACGGGGACCCCGAAGGGGCCGTACATGGAGGGCCAGGCCGCGCCCAACAGGCCGTCGGGCAGGCCGAGACTGATAAAGGACAGGTAAATCACGGTGAGCAGCAGATGAAGCATCTTGTATTCCTCCCTTGTTTCTGCTATGATAATATCACTGAAAAGGGCGGACCGGTAGAATAAAAGAATCAGAATCATAGGACAAAACCGTCAGAGGGGGAGGGGCAGTGTGGCGCTGAGCGAATGTATCTCCGTTGTGGACGAGCAGGGGCGGGAGCTGCTGGCACACGGCACGGCGCTTTTTCCGGTGGCCTGTTATCACGACAACCTGGAGGAGCTGGCGGTGCCCTGGCACTGGCACGACGAGATTGAGACCACCGTGGTGGAGGGCGGAGACGCCATCATCTCGGTGGGCGGGGAGACCTGCCGGGTGAAGCCGGGGGACGGCTACTTTATCAACACCGGGGCCCTCCATGGGATGTGGGCCGCCGGGCCGGGGGAGTGCCGCCTGCGGGCGGTGCTGTACCACCCCAGGCTGGTGGGGGGCAGCATGGACAGCATCTTCTGGCAGGGTTACCTCCAGCCCCTGCTCTCCGACCCGGGGCGGCAGTATATTCACCTTCATCAGGAGGTCCCCTGGGAGCGGGAGGCTCTCCAGGCCATCCGGCGGGCGTGGCAGGCCTGCGTGGACGAGCCGCCGGGCTATGAGTTTCAGGTGCGGGACGCCCTGTCCCGGGAGGTGTTCCTGCTGGCGGACAACTGCCCGGCAGCCAGGAGAAGCCCCTCGGAGAAGGCCCTGCGGGACGAGCAGCGGATGAAGGCGATGCTCCGGTTCATTCAGGAGAACTACAGCGAGGAGCTGACCACCGAAAAAATTGCCGGAAGCGCCAACCTCAGCGACAGCGAGTGCCTGCGGTGCTTCCGGGCCATGGTGGGCACCACCCCCATCCAGTATGTGAAGCAGCTGCGGGTGCAGAAGGCGGCCGAGCTGCTGGCCTCCACCGACCGGAAGATTGCCGATATCGGCGCCCTGTGCGGCTTTCAGGAGATGAGCTACTTTGCCAAAACCTTCCGTACCCTGAAGGGCCGCACCCCCAGCGCCTACCGGGCGGAGAAGCGGGCCGCAGGATTAAGGAAACTTTAATTTGTTTTCCGGGAAAATTGTGGTATACTGAACCCATGGAACACAGGCCGCCCTCCGGGCGGACTTGGAAAGGATGGACAGCTTTGGGAAAAAACTATGACGTCTGGGTGGCGGGGGCCGGCTACGCCGGCGCGGTATCTGCCCGGGCTCTGGCGGAAAAAGGGAAAAAGGTGCTGGTGCTGGAGCGCCGGAACCACATCGGCGGCAACGCCTACGACTGCCTGGACGAGTACGGGGTCCTCATCCACAAATACGGCCCCCACATCTTCCACACCAACGACAAAAAGGTCTTCGACTTCCTGTCCCGGTTTACCCAGTGGCGGGACTACCAGCACCGAGTTGTGGCCAACATCCCCGACCCGGCAGGGGAGGGGCGGCCCGGCTGGCGGCTGCAATACCCCGTCCCCTTTAACCTCACCTCCCTGGAGGAGGCCTTTGGCAAGGAGGAGGGCAAGGCCCTGGGGGACAAGCTTATCGCTGCCTACGGAGCGGAGAAAAAAGTGACCATTCTGGAGCTGCGGCAGAACCCCGACCCTGAGATTGCCGCCCTGGCGGATTACGTCTATGAACACGTCTTCGTCCACTACACCATGAAGCAGTGGGGCCAGAAGCCGGAGGACATCGACCCCAACACCACCGCCCGGGTGCCGGTGTTCCTCTCCCGGGACGACCGGTATTTTCAGGACGCCTACCAGGGGATGCCCCTGGAGGGCTACACCAAAATGTTCGAGCGGATGCTGGACCACCCCAACATCGAGGTTTTGCTGAACACCGATGTGCGGCAGTACCTGTCTCTGGAGGAGTATGACATCTTCCTCCGGGGGGCGGGAATGCCCCTGCCGGTCCCGCTGATCTACACCGGCCCTCTGGACGAGTTCTTTGGCCTGTGCTACGGCCGCCTGCCCTACCGGACCCTGGACTTCGTCTTTGAGACCTGGCAGGACCGGGATTACAGCGCCCCCGGAATGCCCTATCCCGACCCGGACCACCCCCTCCGGGGCGGCGGCTTCTACCAGACCCACGGCACCGTCAACTACACGGTGGACCGGGACTACACCCGGATCACCGAGTTCAAGCACCTCACCGGCCAGGACCTGCCCGGCGTGACCACCATCGTGAAGGAGTATTCCCGGGCCTACACCGGGGCGGAGGGGGAGACCCCCTATTACGCCATCATCAACCCGGAAAATAACGCCATCTACGCCAAATACAAGGCGGAGGCGGATAAAAAACAGCAGCTCTATCTGCTGGGCCGTCTGGCGGAGTACAAATACTACAACATGGACGCCATCGCCGCCCGGGCCCTGGAATTGGCGGAGCGGCTGTAAAAAAGCCTCCCACCCCGCCCGCAGGCGAAAAAGGCCCCTTTTGAAAGGGGCTGTCAGCCGCAGGCTGACTGAGGATTGCGTTTTGCGAAGCAAAACATACGAAGTAGACAAAGTTTTGCAAACTTAGGTTTATTTCATACATTTTGGCTTCGCCAAAATACAATCCTCCGCCCCAGTTTGCGAACTGGGGCACCTCCTTTCGAAAGGAGGCTTTTGGAAAATCCCTGAAAGGTGTATCATTTATAATGACAGGAGAATCAAACCAATGGACAAGCTGATTACCTTCGCTGTCCCCTGCTACAACTCGGCGGCCTACATGGAGCACTGCGTAGACACCTTGCTCCAGGGCGGGGACGACATTGAGATTATCCTGGTGGACGACGGCTCCACCAAGGACGACACCCCCGCCATCTGCGACCGCTACGCCGAGCAGTACCCCGACATCGTCCGGGCCATCCACCAGGAGAACGGCGGCCACGGCGAAGGGGTGAACCAGGGCATCCGCAACGCCCGGGGCATCTACTACAAGGTGGTGGACTCCGACGACTGGGTGGACGTGGACGCCCTCCACCAGGTGCTGGACAAGCTGCGCCAGTTTACCCGGGACGGCAAGCCCATTGACCTGATGATTGCCAACTACGTCTATGAGCATGTGGAGGACAACACCCAGCGGGCGGTGAACTACCGAAATGTGTTCCCGGTGGGCCGGGTGTTCAACTGGAAGCACATTGGCCGTTTCAAGCCGGGGCAGTATCTGCTGATGCACAGCGTCATCTACCGCACTCAGATCCTGCGGGACTGCCAGCTGGAGCTGCCCAGGCACACCTTCTATGTGGACAACATCTTTGTGTATGAGCCCCTGCCCCTGGTGCGCAATATCTACTATATGGACGTGGACCTGTACCGCTACTTCATCGGCCGGGCGGACCAGAGCGTGAACGAGAGCGTGATGATGGGCCGGGTGGACCAGCAGCTGCGGGTGAACTACCACATGATCGACTGCTGGAATCTCCGCTTTGTGGCCAAACAGAACAAAAAGCTGGCCCGGTATATGTACAACTACCTGGCCATTATGATGACCATTTCCTCTATTTTCCTCACCATGGAGGGCAGCCCCGAGTCGTTGGGCAAGCGGACCCGGCTGTGGGAGTATCTGCGGACGGTGGACAAGGGGCTTTACACCAGGATGCGCTACTTTGCCATCCCCGCCGCCACCAACCTGCCCACCCTTCCGGGTCGGAAGCTGTCAGTGGGCCTGTACCGGCTGGCCCGGAAGATTTACAAGTTCAACTAAAGCCGCCCCAGCTCCAGGCCAATGGACACCCCAGCCAGGAGGAAGGCCTGTTCCCGGCAGAAGTGGATGCTGCCCAGCTCAGTCTCCAGCTTCTCCAGGCGCTCCTCCGCCTCCGGGGCCAGGACCCTCAGCTCCTCTTTCAGCCGGTCCGCCCGGATACGCGCCCCGCGAATCTGCGGGGTGTAGGCCTGAACAAGCGGGAAAATAAGGTTTTCTTCCGCGTACAGGGTGAGCGCTTCCAATAGAGCTTCCATTGTAATCCCTCCGTTATTTGCACAGTTGTGCAGTTCTTTGGTGTTATTATAATTGCACAACTGTGCAAAGCCAAGAGGGGCGGGGTAATTTTGTCCTATTTTTCTGAGAGACTTCTCCTTTTAAGGCAGGAAAACAGTCTGTCGCAAAAAGCGTGTGCCCAAAAACTCCAAATCAGTCCCCGCGCATACGCTTACTATGAGGCCGGAGAGCGGGAGCCACAGCTGTCAACGCTGATTCGCATGGCGGATTTTTACGGCGTCTCCATCGACTACCTGGCCGGGCGGACGGATGCGCCATAACCCCCGTCCCGCCCGCAGGCGGCAAGGCCCCTTTTGAAAGGGGCTGTCAGCCGAAGGCTGACTGAGGATTGCGTTTTGCGAAGCAAAACATACGCAGTAAACCCAAGTTTGCAAACCTTGTGTTTGCTTCGCACATTTTGACTGCGCCAAAATACAATCCTCCGCCCCAGTTTGCGAACTGGGGCACCTCCTTTCAAAAGGAGGCTTGCCCTGCGGGGGACGGAGGGATTTGGCGGCCTGGGCCGGCTGCCTTTGCCTTTTCTGCCGCATCCAGGTGCGCGCCAAAACCTTCCCCTTACAGGGAGAAGGTTTTTTTATACCTCCGCAAGCCGGATATCTCCGAAAAAAATACATTGATTTCGGAAAATCTTAGTGCTACACTAGAACTGAAAACCAGCCGTGCCGGGGCGGGGGTTCCCTGCCCGTGCGCGGCGGAGAGAAGCAAAGGGAGTGTGTGAGCTATGGACCAGGGGAACAAAGGCGGATTTCATCTGAAATGGCCTTGGAACTGGGTGGTCTGCGGCGTATTTGTGGCGGCCGCGTGGCATTTTATCGGCATATTCAGCCTCCTGCTGGCGGCGCTGTTCCTGTGGTGGCAGAAGAAGCGCCACCCGGACGCGGTGCCCCAGGGGGGCTACTGTCTGGACCGGACCCGGAAGCGGCTGGCCCGGCTGCTGTGGTCGGTGCTGTATCTGTTCCTGGCAGCCGGCGGCGGTGTGGTCTTTTTCATGGGCTTTGGAGAGGAGAAAGCGGAACTTTCTGACTGGGCCGTCTGGATTGTCAGCGGCGGCGCGTTCCTGCTGTTCACCGGCTGCTTCCTCTATGAGACCTACACCGACCTGCGGGACGCCCTCTGTCCCGCCAAAAGCCGGCTGGCCAAGTCCATCCGCGCCCAGCTCCCCTACCCCGACGAGGCCCCTCCGGTGGAGGAGCTGTTCGCCATGGTGGACCGGGACATTGAGGCCAACGGCCAGTGGTTCGACCGGGTGGCCATTGGCAGGGAGTGGGTCCTGGGCGACGAGGTCACCTCCATTGCCCGCATCCGGGGGGTGTTCCCCCGGGACGAGATCAAGGTCCGCTACAGCGGCGGCCGCCGACAGTCCGCCCGGGTGGTGGAGCTGTACATTGTGGATGACCGCAAACAGGTGCAGGTCACCGGCCTGCGCAGCCCCAGCGAGCTGGAGATGGCGGTGACCTGCCTGCGCCTCCGGGCGCCGGAGGCCCATTTCGACAACCACAACCGCATCACCCAGTTCCTGGACCGGTCCGACGAGGACTGGCAGGCCATGGAACGGGACTTCTGCCGCCGCCGGGACCAGCGGCTGGCCGAGGCGGAGGAGCAGGAGCGGCTGCGGAGCCGGAGCGTCCCCGTCACCTCCCAGCTCCCCCGGCAGCCCAAGAATCAGGAGGCCCCCCGGCGGCCGGCGCTGGCCCGCCTGTCCCTCAGCGACCGCACCGGAGCCACCCGGGATTACGAGTCCTTCACCCGCCGGGATGTGGAGCTGGCCGGAGAGGGCCTGGCCGGCGGGAAGTATACCGTGGTGGCCCTCTTTGCCGGGCCCCGGTATCTGTACTTAAAGGCAGGGGATAAGCTGGACGGCCGGGTTACCGTCAACGCCAGCCGCCCCGACCCGGATAAGCTGCGGGTGTTCGAGACCAGATGCACTGACCGCCAGGCCCAGACTTGGCTGGTGGAGATGGCCGAAGGCACCTTCGACCCCGATTTTTCCCAGTGGAAGGATATTACAAAAAAACTGGAAAAGGAAACGAAGAAATAAAAAAGGAGCGGATTATCATGGGTAAATATTTCAGCGACGCAGTAGATAACGCCATCGAGGCCATCTATTACACCTACGATCGGGAGAAGGCGGCGGCCGCCATCCAGCCCCTGGCCGACGCGGCCAACGCCGGCGACGGCGATGCGGCCTACATCCTGTCCCGGTGCGTCTCCGGTCCCCAGTACAGCTGGGACTACCACCCCTTCCAGGCCAACGACGAGGCGGTGGAGCACCTCATCCGTCAAAGCATCGTCCAGGGCAGCGCCATGGGCGTGCTGGGCGCTATGCGGTGCGGCATGCTCACCCCGGAGATGGAGGAGGCCATGAAGAAGCACTATTCCGGCCTTCAGGAGGTGTGGAATGTGGTTTACGAGAAGGCCCAGGCGGGCTGTCTCTTTGCCATGAACATGATCGGCAACACCTACTTCTGGCTGGACGTGGTCCGCATCGAGAACAAGGGCCCCCAGGACTTCCCCAGCAAGGCGGCCTTCGGCCAGTGGCTGCGGGAGAACGAGCTGAAATGCCTGCCCTGGTTCCAGCGGGCCTTTGAGGGGGGCATGGGCTTTGCCGGCCGGAATATGTATAACCTCTACAACGACGGCGAGGAGGGGGTTATGGAGCCGGACAAGTCCAAGGCGGAGGCCATCGCCCGCCGGGGGGCCGAGCTGGGCTACCCCGACTGGCAAGAGCGGTACGCCGGCTTCCTGATAAAGCAGGAGGGCCGCGCCCAGGAGGCCCTGAACCTGTACTTTGCCGCCGCCAAGCAGGGCCAGCTGTCCAGCTGGTACTACATCGGCAAAGCCTACCAGGAGGGCAAGCTGGTGCCCAAGGACTGCGTGCAGGCCATGAAGTGCTACGAGCTGGGCCTCCAGGACCCGGAGCAGATTGGCTGCGCCAACCGAGCCGGCGAGCTGCTGTTCCTGGGCAAGGACGGCATCCCCCAGGACTACGCCCGGGCCGTCCAGCTCTTTGAGCAGGCCCACGGCCAGAAAAACACCTGGGGCAACGACATGTTGGGCACCTGCTACCTCTTTGGCTACGGCTGCCAGCGGGACCCCCAGCGGGCCCTGATGCTGTTCCAGGAGGTGGACTACAGCAGCGATCTGCTGAACTACGGCCTGGGCACCATCTACACCCAGGGCCTGGGGGCGCCCGAGGACATCAAAAAGGGCGTAGAGTACCTCCAGAAGTGCAAAAACTACGCCCCTGCCCAGGAGGCGCTGCTGAAGTTCAAAAAGAACTTCTTCGGCAAGTGGGTGCGGCGGTAACATCGAAATTCCCGGAGCGCCCCTACAGAGCGTGCCAATTCACGTGGCCGCGGTAGAATGCGCCCAAAATTCCTCTCCCGGACGGGCAATGTCATTAAATTAAGGATTTCCTGCACCTGAAAAAAGCGCCCACCACCTTTTGAAAATGTAAAAGGTGGTGGGCGCTTTTTCATGGCCCTTATGTTGTTAGAACATCGGAAACTATCCGAATTTACTTTCCCATAGCTCGGTGCAGGAAGGTGACAATCTGCCCGCGGGTGCAGGTAGCAGCGGGGGAGAAGTTACCGCCACCCGTTCCGCTGGTGATGTTGTTCTCTACTGCCCAAGCCACAGCCTGCGTGTAGTCGGCATTGGCGGGAACATCGGTAAAATTAGCCGTGCCAGCGGGCGTGGGGCTTCCCGCCGCTTTCCACATATATGCCATCGTCATGGCGCGGGTACAGTCTGTATTCGCGTCGAAGGTTGACCCGGACACAAGACCCTTTTCAGCGGCCCACAGAGCTGCTTTATAAAAATAATCGGTAGTCTTAACATCGGTGAAAGGATTCTCTGCCATCGGATCCGGTGAGCCGTTCGCGCGCCACAAGAAAGTCAAGATCTGCGCTTTGCTGCAAGTTGCGTCGGGGGAAAACGTGGCCTTGCTGGTTCCGCTGGTGATGTTCTTTTCCACCGCCCACAGAACCGCGTCCGCAAAGTAGTCAGTTTCTTTCACATCGGAGAAGCCGCCAACAGCAGGGGCGACTGGAACGGGCGGTTTTCCATTGGCGGGGAGCTTTGGGGGATCAACTAAGAGAGACCACGGAAACACAACGTATCGATCGGTTCTTTTTTGATTGAGTACATCCATCCACGTCTTTTTTTCGCTGCCGACTATCTGTATTAGCTCATCCCAGTAAAGCAAGGGGCTGGTAAAGTTACCCCAGCCTTCAAGAGTGGCATATATATTGTCGGGGGCCGTTTCGTGGGATGTTATTGCGAAGGCAGCTGTATGGCCACATGAAAAGGCAGTAACATTATCCAGTATTTTGACAGGCTCATTAAGTGGGGTATACTCCTTCCAAAATACCTTGCTGGAGCCAAGCAATCCATTTTGATTGCCCCCGGACATCCAGAGTGAGCCGTCCCTCTTAATAATCGCCAGGGTTTCAATCCCACGGGAAACAAGGCTGTTTGATGTGCTGTTTACAAAGGCTACATCCTCCGCAACTATTTCTACCGGCATTGGCGAAGTAGGGCGAATCGGCTCCGGTAATATCCAATTCCCGTTTTCATCAACCGAATGGGGATCAACCTTTGTCATCCCGGCGTTTATCGGCCAAGTAATCAGTGTTCCGTCTGTTTTCAAAATATAGGGGTTTCCTTTTAGATAGGCACTGTTTGTGTCACGAAAATAGACAGAATCTACATGATCCATTATTTTATAGGGAACGGTTTGATAGGACTCCCCAGGGGTATTGCCCTCATATAAGCCGAGGTTGAAAGCATTGTCGCTTGCGTCTCCCCACATCCACAATTCTCCATTGGTTTTAACTGCCGCGGTACGGTTACCGCAACAGCTGACAGAAGCCACATCATCCATCACCTTTACCGGCGTTTTCTGTTCTGTTCTATATTCTCCATTTCCAATCTGTCCACTAAAATTGTTTCCCCACATCCAAAGAGAACCATCCGTTTTGATGGCGCCTGTGTGTCCTGTCCCGCAGCTGACAGCGGCTACATCATCCATAATTTTTACCGGAGTGGGCTGAACGGTGCACTCAGTTCCATAGGGGCTGAGATATGTAATACTCTTTCCTCCGTTTCCCAGTTGGCTCTGGTCGTTCATTCCCCACATCCATAGACTCCCATCCGTCTTAATCGCGGCGGCATAAGGGGACCAGCTGGCGCTGAGTGAAACAGAGCGCACATTCTCCATAATTTTCAAAGGCTTCTTTTGATAGAAGGTATCTTCCGTGTCCTCATAATCCGACGTTTTGCCAACGCCCATCATACCATACTGCGTCCGCCCCCATATCCAAAGGTTGTCGTGGCGATCAATGTAAGCTACCGTCTCCGCTCCCGCTGATAGCACAACAGGCTTTCCGACTGTGCCAGGCTCATTGAAAGCCGAAGCAGGAATGCACGACGCGGAGAGCAATAACAACGCCAAGATACGAGCTACTACTTTCTTCTTCATACATGTTTCCCTCTCTACTGTTATTTTTCCAACAAAGCCCCGAAGGGCGGGCGGGGGATTTGCCCCCGCCCGGGGCTTTCGTTGGAAACATAAAAAGCGGTGTTGAGCGTATAACTCAACACCGCCTGACTGAACTTCAATCAAAGCGAAACACCAAACCCATTTCCTGTTGCAAATTGGGCGATATGACAGTATAATGGGAGATACGGTGTAGTCTGGATAGACTATGGTGTTGAGTGCTTACTCCACTCTTCATCGGAGCATAGCGGGTTGCCGCCCGCTTTGCTCTGCCGCTATTTATGTCTCCATGGCTATTTTAACCTATCGCGGAAGAAATTGCAAGGGCGTTTTCGGAAAAGTCTGCAAAAACAGACTTTTCCGCTTTTTTATCGACATTCCCCGGACTTGTTGATTTTTCGGTGGTGTTTTTGGATTCTTGCGGTTTTTGAAAATAACCGCTGATTTTTATATCATAAACAAGACATGTTGAAATTTGGATTTTTCCTTAACTTAACGGCTGATTTTGGGGCAATTTCCTTCAAAAAATCAGGGTGTGCAAAAACTGATTTTGTGGCATTTCTGGGGCAAGTTGTATTTTTAGGGCAAGCGTGATTTATGCAGGAAAAGAAGCACTCCAGCCGTTTTCTGCTACATTTCCGGGACATGTTGAGATTTTTAAAAGAGCGGTAATCTTAAACACAGATTTTCTGCCGTTAAATTATCACGGCGCATTTTTTTGAAAAACCGGCCCTTTTGTGGCCGATTTCGGGCTTTTTCAAAAATAAACAGAGGTGGGGGGCGGTGGAATTAACCCCCGCCCCCCGTTTTTTAGGCCGCAATGCGGTAGGTGAACCAGCCGAAGCCCTTCGCGCGAAGGTTTCGCCCGTCCTGCCGCCCCGGCCGGATTGGAACGGTGTGGCGGCTGATTTTCTGCATGACTTCTTTCCCGGTCATGTTTGGATTGTTGAGAAATTCTTTACAGAGAGTGACCGCCATTTTGAAGTTTACAGCATAGGCATATAGGCCATCGGTCGGTTGCTGAACAACAGTTTCCTGCACAATGCGGCTGGTGAAGTTAAAGGCAGTAAGAGCCGCGTAGATTTCCTGCTCCACAAAGTCATCCCGTTTGCCGTGGAGGTTCACCAGCCCCGCGCTGTACTTCAGGTCCCGGAAACTGGTCTCAATCCCCCAACGCCGGTGGTAAATCTCTTTCAAATCGTCAACGGTGAATGACCGGGGGAGCGAGGTTGCCAGCGTTTCAAAGTTTCCATTGTCCAGTTGGAACCGGACGATACGAAGCCGCATGGTGTAGGGGCTGGGGAAGTCCCACCGGGCGCGCCGGGTGGTGGAGCCGGGCTTGCTCTTTTTCGGCTGGGGGAGGTAGATGTGCCGGTTGCGCTTGTCCTCGTTGGTCTGGGTGGTGGATATTGTAAATGCAATATCGCAGTCCAGTTCCAACATAGGCAGACGGGCGATTTCCCGCATAGCGGAATGGTTGTGCTTTACCCGCAGGACAAAGTAGACATTTGGGGTGTTCATCAGGTGGGCCATAACGTTATAGCTTTCATAGCCCCGGTCGAGGACGATAATGGTCTTGCGGTTAAAGTCGTTGCGCTTGAGCATTTCCACCAGTGCACCCGGTTCATCCTTATGGGGCGCTGGCTGTATAACTGCGTCAAAGTAGGTGCGGTCGTAGATGTCAAACAAGGGACTTAAATGTAATTGATTGTACCCCTTCGGCGCGCTGTTGTTGCAGACAAAGCTGGACGCGCCGGGGTCACGGGCCATATTAATCGCGGTACCGTCACAGGCCAGAACACGGTAGCCCTTATAGCCGTGGTTTTGCTGTCCGTATGCGCTGGAAGATGTAAAGTCCAAAAACACCTTGCGGAACACGGCGGGCGGGATTTGACGGCGGCGCTGAGACACGGCGGCGGGGGTAGCGTCAATCCCGGCGCGGTGCAGCTCCTTTGCCAGTGAGCCGCCCTCGGCGGCAATCAGAAACTTGATAAGGGTTGCAGGCGGCAGTTTCTGATTGCGGGCTGTCTGGCCCAAAGAGCGGGTCATGTCCTCGCCGCTGGTGATGGTGCGCTCTAAAGTACGCTTGAGCATGTCGGCGATTGATAATGTGTCGCTTGTTTCTTCAAATATAGCTGTTTGAGTGTCTGAATTGTGACGATTTTCAAGCCTTTTCATAATTTTTCCTCGTTTCGATAGTTGTAAAACTATCGCCAGAAAAGCACAAAAGACGCACCCTCTCATCTGTGAGGGCGTCGCCTTTCGTATTCGTCACTTATTTATTTTCAAAAAATGGTTTTCTTTTGCCCCTTGGTATGCGCA
>Ga0209694_1001925_pt1 | contig 19495 bp, 18 predicted proteins | sample GluameincwithD2O_FD_187499 | JGI IMG/M metagenome (GOLD analysis project Ga0209694, IMG submission 187499) | Mouse cecum microbial communities from Vienna, Austria - Glucosamine amended microcosms incubated with D2O (SPAdes) (version 2) | ecosystem: Host-associated > Mammals > Digestive system >... | reverse complement strand
CGGTTGTACCGTTTCCATGCCGCAGCGTTGAGCCTGAGTTTCGAGCCTTTGGCCGGAATCCAGATTTCGCCATAATCGGCACGGGTCCAGTTGTCGGCGACTCCGTCGGGATAAAGAAAATCACCTGTCTGCGCCGGCATTTTCATCACCTTGACCACGGCCGGATCAGATTCAAGTGCCTCGACCATAGCGGCAGTCAGCGGCGCCACATAGACGGGAGGCACGGTACCGTCAGGGTTAACCTGAAATCCGAGCGCGATGAGCCCGGGCACATCGGCCGCTGTAATCGGCACTTCGTGACGGTCATCTTTGCTGATTCCGAGTGCGTCCCAGCGTTCGGGAGTCATCGTGGTCTTGCCGTCGAGCTGGAAATAGTGGTTAAACTGTGCATATTCCGGCTGAGGGAGAGCCTCGCCATTGATGTAAATCACCCCGTCGACAATCTTCAACCGTTCACCGGGGAGGCCGACTGCACGCTTGACATAATTCTCGCGACGGTCTACCGGACGATAGATAATGTCGCCGAATGTCTGAGGATTGGCCCGAAGTCCTTCACGGCCATACAACTTGACAAGGGTATAGTAGTCAGGGTTCTGAACCTTGGTAGCCACCGTGTCGCCCGCAGGGAAGTTAAACACTACAATATCTCCGCGCTCCACATTGCCGAGACCGGAGAGGCGATGATATTTCCATTGCGGAGTTTCGAGATAACTCTTGGTATTCAATATGGGGAAAGTGTTCTGAACGAGGGGGAAATGAACAGGAGTGTTGGGAACGCGCGGGCCATAGGCCATCTTGTTGACCCACAGGTAGTCGCCCACGAGCAGCGATTTTTCAAGCGACGAGGATGGAATCTGATAGTTCTGCCCGATGAAGGTGAAGACGAAGTAAACGAGTATCAACGCGTAGACAATCGCATCGACCCAGCTCATGACACCGCGCACGGCTGCATTTTGGGACTTCTTCCACCATGTAAAGGGGATATAGCCGGTGATGTAGATGTCGAATAGGAGGAACCACCACAAGGCGACCCACCAGTTTCCGAGCCAAGCAACCCAAAGGAAGAAGATGACCGACACGATGGAAAACCGTATCCAGCGGGTTTTCTTGTTTTCCTTTACACGGCGCACGAAGTCTTCGGCAAATGTAAGTTTTTTTTCGGATGCCGATATGTTGTTGCTTTCGGTCATAGTTTAAATAATATTTAGGTCAGAGAGCATCTGGTCAAGCGAGAGGATGCCTTTGCGGGACGCGGCCCACTCGGCAGCCATGACGGCTCCGAGGGCAAATCCCTCGCGCGACTTGGCGCTGTGGCTGATTGTAATTGTGTCGACGGGCGATGTCCACTCAATGGTGTGGATTCCGGGAACTTCGCCTCGGCGCTCACATTCGATCGGAAGCACGTCGGCAGGTGCTGACGCAGGTGTGCATTCAGTCCATCGGTCGATGCGCTCCACGTTGTCAATCAGCCCTTCGGCAAGCGTGAGCGCGGTGCCGCTGGGATGGTCGAGTTTGTGGATGTGGTGCACCTCGTCAAGCTGCGGACGGTATTGCGGGAGATTGTTCATGATGGCCGCGAGACGGCGGTTCAGTGCAAAAAGGATGTTGACACCGATACTGAAATTGCTCGACGCAAGCAGCGTGCCTCCGGCCTCGGCAACAGCCTGTTCCACCTCGGCACGGCGCTCCCCCCACCCTGTCGAGCCACACACGACGGGGACACCGGCACGGGCGGCCTCGATAATGTTGGCCGGGGCGGTCGCGGGAGTCGTGAACTCGATGGCGACATCGGCCGAAGCGAATGCCGGGCCGTGGATGTCGGCGACATTGTCAATATCTATTACGGCCACTATTTCGTGGCCGCGCTCACGCGCTATTTTTTCAATGGCATGGCCCATTTTGCCATAACCGATTAATGCGATTTTCATTTTCTAATCTACTTGTATTAAAACGACCGACGACAATAAAAGAGCGGCCCGAGGCATCTCGTTTTATTGTCGTCGAGACTTATAAAATCAACAACGCGAATCAAGCACCAGCCTGAGCTGCATTCTGAGCGCGTTTGAGATATTTCTTGAGGTCAATGCCCACCTCGGCTCCGTAGTTGGGATAGTCGCGGTCGATGAGTTCATAGACAGCAGCCTCGTTCTTGTAGTCCTTCAGCTCACGGTAAACAGTGGCCTCTTTGAGAAGGAATGCGGGAGTGTAGTGGGGATTGTTGTCAGAAATCTTGACAGCCTGCTTGAAACAGTCAAGTGCCTCGTTGTATTTCTTCAGATTGACGTAGCAGTCACCTTCGAGCGACTTGCTTGACGCGCCGATGATAGATTCGCCGGCCGAGTAATCGTTGAGGTACTTGATGGCTTCCTCATATTTTTTGTCCTTGTAAAGGAGAATAGCTGCATTGAGACGGGCGAGGTTGGCACCGTCGTAACCCTCGTTGGCGGCAACCTGCTGATACTTGGCAAGAGCGATTGAATCATTACCCATGAGCAACTCGATATCGGCCTGACCGACAGCATTGTTGGCAGCATTCTTACCCGGCTCGCGCACAACGTAAACGTAAATGAGAATTACAGCGACAATCGCGGCAACTATGAGACTTCCCCACAGGATGACGCGGGGGTTGTTCTGTACTTTTTCGCTGATACCGGTCAGAGTGTCGTTTACCTCGTCAATCGAGGTGTGTTCTGTTTCTTGGGGCTTGTTATTTGCCATTTTTGTATGAGAGTGGTTATTTAGTTACTAACAATCAGAACAGCGCGCAATAATCGGGGCACATTCCGAATTGCAAAATTAATAACAATTCCTCAGATAATAAAATTTTCCTGCGAATTTTCACATTTTTCTGCGAAAGAGGTTGCGGAACTCAGAAACGCAAAAAGGCATTGAATCAGCTTACTGTCGGCCATCTGCTGACGCGAGGGTGTAGTGGTAGCGGACTTTCACGCTGTAACGGCGCACGATGCGGCGCATGTTTTCCATCCCGGCGCCGCCGTCAAACGCCACGTTGCTGTACGACGGGGTATCATAGTAATTGGGGCCGTTTTCCACGATCTCACACGGCATCTCAATCGTCAACCCCTCGTTGGCGGCTATGAACACGGCCTTCTCGCGAGCGGCATCAAGGGCGGCCTTCAGTCCCTGCCGGTTATACTTTTCGATTTCCGGATTGTCAATCTTCGCGATATTGAAACGGGTGATTCCTTTGCGACTAAGTTTTTCGGCAATAAGCTCTATCTGAGACCAATCGCTGACGTTAGCCGACAGCGTTTTGGCCATCAGAAAATCAGATGACACCTCGCGGTTGCGGTAATTACCCATGTCGGCCACTACAATCCGAGAGTCTTCGACTCCCGCCGTTCCGAAAACATGACGCACATCTTTCTCAATCTGATGCAATTTTACAAGCAGGCTGTCACCGTTGCGGCCTGTTTCATAATATTCCTCCATCCCGACTTCCACAGTTATGCGGTCAGGGACAATGTTGACAGTGGCCGAGCCGGTGACTTCGATATAATTTCCAGATTCGGCCCGCGAAAGCAGCGACATCGGCACAAGCAGCACCGACATCATCACGATTTTCAAAACATTTGTCATAATTTAGAACGATACAATGATTAACGTAACAAATATAGACATTATCCACATTTTATCCAAAATTCGCCCTGACAGAACAATTGTTTTTAACATTAGATAGAATGTGCGTTAAAAACAGTTGTTTTCTATCATTTTGTTGTGCAATATCAGGTCTTTTTATTATTTTTGCAGTTGCATTATGAAAAAAACCGTGCAATTTAGTGATACCGGCGGGATTCTCAGTGCAGCTTTCACCACATATTATATATATATATATATATATATATCGCGTTTATTATCTCATTATTACAATACAGTAGTTTAGTATGAAGCAAATTGTTTTAGCTATTCTTTTGGCAGCCGGAATCGTGGGCGCCTCGGCCGCACCGGTGACCAAGGAACGTGCCGCAACGACGGCCACAGAGTATGCCACAGCCTTTACAGGGCATAATGTTTCAGTCAAAGATATCATGGCAGTCAAAGACGCTTATTATATCGTCAATCTGAAACCACAGGGATGGGTTATGGTCGCTGCCGACGACAATTCAGACCCCATCCTCGCTATATCTCCCGAAGGAGCTTTTTCATGGTACAACATCCCCGACAACGCCCGTTTCGTATATGACGCGCTGGGCGACGGAGTGAAATATCAGGCCCGCGTGGGCAAACCGTTAACCCGCAAGTGGGACAACGTCGTGCGCGAGTGCATATCACGCGCCGACAACGGCGACATCGAAAACCTTATCAAGGCTAACTGGAACCAGTCTTCACCGTTCAACAAATACTGCCCGTCAAAAAACGGAGCAAACCAAGCCATCGTCGGCTGTGTCGCAGTCGCTATGGCTCAGGCTATGGCCGTGCAGAAATGGCCCAACCGACCGACCGGAAAAGTATCCTACGGCTCGGCAAACTATGGCGCGCTGTCAATCGACTTTGACGCAGAGGCCCCTTACAACTGGGATGATATGCTCTCGGGAGCCAACCGCTATGACGAGGCGGCCCGTTTCCTGTGGCACGCAGGCATGTCGGTGCAGATGGACTATGGCCCCGAATCATCGGGTGTACTGACCTCGCGTCTCAGTCTCATCGTAAAGGCGATGAAAGAGAATTTCTGCTACGGAAACGATGTGCGTCTCGTCCTTTTCAGCTCCTTCTCAGGCACCACGCAAGAAAGATATGCCCAGTGGGAACGCTACGTCTACAATGAACTTTCAGCCGGACGCGCAGTTGTTTACAATGCCGTCTCACAAGGCTCGACTGCAACCCATGCCGGACACAGTTTCAACATCGACGGTTACCGCGCAGGCCAGTTCCATGTCAACTGGGGCTGGGGCGGCAGTCAAAACAACTACTTCAACCTCAACGCCCTCAACATGACCCTCGGCAACGACCGTTATGAATACAACTATAACCAGTCAATCATCGTCGGCATCGGTTCACCCAACCGCGTGCTCCGTTCTATCGACGTCAACTACACCAAGATTGAGGAAAATCTTCCCGCCGGATCGGTTGTCGGCATCGTGACCGTCAACGGCGAGGCTCCCAAGAGCGAGTATGGCCTCAGCGTGCGCGGCGCATACAGCGGTACCGGGTTCGCCAATGTGCCTTTTGAAATCAAAGGTGACCGTCTTGTTACCACCGAGACTCTTTCTGTAGCTAAAAAGGATGTCTACAATATCGAAATCGTAGCCACTGCAGGTGACGACCGCCTGACAGCCGGATTTGACATCAACGTCGTGAAAGACCTCCCCGTAGCACAGGCCACCTCGATGGATTTCAACCGCGAGTCGGGTGAATTTACCATTTATACCAAACACGGCGTGACCTACACCATCTATGGAGCCGACGGCAACCAGATTACCTCGGGAACTCTTGACCCGCTCCCCATATTTACCTTCAACCGCTCGATTCTGACCAAAGGCAAGAACCGCCTTGTGCTGCGTTCAGGCAATGGTGAAAAGACTCTTGAGATTGTCAACTGATAACATCGTGAATCCATTTTAGAAAATCACAAGTCATGAAATTATTAAATAAAGCATCGATATATACATTAGCACTATTTGCCTCGATTGCGATTTCGTCGTGTAAAGACAATAACGAAGGTGGAGAGCCTTCGGTTCCGGATAACGACGGCACCAAGGTTTCGATCATAACTGAAGTAATAACCAATTCTCCCGTAATCACCGACTTTGCCAAAGACCAGACAATGAACGTCTTTGTAAAGAAAACCGCATCAGCAATCGGAGACAATTTCAAGGAAAATGTCAAGGGAACCGCTCTCGGCGGCGGCGAATGGGAACTTTCTCCCGAAATCTACATCAATCAGACACAGCGCAACGTCTTTTTCTACGCTGCCTACCCCTATGTCGAAGGTCTGAACGATGTAACCGCCTACCCTGTCGACTTGTCCAAACAGAATGATGTGCTTTACTCAGGCGACTATGCCGCTGTATCGCTCCAAACCACAAAGGCCCGTGTGCGCATGAAACACGCTCTCTCAATGGTCAGCGCGGTAATCGACGCATCATCCTACAACGGCTCAGGCACTGTTACCTCTATGGGTGTCAGCGGCTCGGCCGTATATCTCACCGGCAAGCTGAATGTCTCGACCGGCAAAATCACCGTTGCCGACAGCGACAAGGGCATTGTTACCGCCTCGATGAGTCAGGATGTAAGATCAGGCTCGGCCAACCTGTGGGTGATTCCGTTCTCGACAAAGACTTCCGATGCAGCCTTTAACTTCACCATCGACGGCAAGAATTACGTTATCGACATGCCCGAGATAGAGATGAAGACAGGATACCAGTATGTGTTCCATTTCATCCTTACCCCCAACGGTCTCGTTGTGCGCCCCGACGTAATTGACGAAATCTCGCTCAATGCCGAAGGCGACAACAGCGACACTGCCGAAGGCTATGGCTCAATCAAGTTTATCACATCGGCATCTTCATTTTCTTTCCCCATCTTTACAGGTGATAACGTCTTTGGCAACGTTGTTTCGGGTGACAAGTCGGCAAACTACAGCCTCGGAGGCACTATGGAACTTTCTGCTTCCGGATCAAAGACTGTAACTGTCGAGACTTGGAGTTCAACCGGATTTGAACTGCAATCCCTCGAAGATATCGAGTCAATCGACATCTCCAACTATTAATAACATATCTTTGACACAATAAAAGCCGCACTGATTTTTCCCGGTGCGGCTTTTATTGTGTCATTTCGCCACGGATTGAAAACAAAAAAGTCAAGCCGGTTTCGGATTGAACGACCGAAACCGGCTTGACTTTTTTGCTGCTGCAGATGTAGCGGAAATTAGTCTTCCTCCTTCATGTTGTGATATACATTCTGCACATCCTCGTCTTCTTCAAACTTGTCAAGAAGCTTTTCAAGAGTCACACGCTGCTCGGCGGTAACTTCCTTGAGGTCGTGGGGAATGCGTTCAAACTCTGACGAGACAATTTCAAAACCGTTGTCTTCGAGATACTTCTGAATATTGGAATATTCCTCAAATGCTCCATAGAGGACAACCTGCTCGTCACCCGATTCCTCGTCAACGATGTCTTCAAGTTCGTCTACACCATAGTCGATAAGTTCCAGTTCGAGGTCTTCGAGCGACACTCCGTCTTTCGGTTTGATTTTAAAGACACACTTGTGGTCAAACATAAACGAGAGTGAACCCTGCGTTCCGAGTGTGCCGCCGTGCTTGGTAAAGTAGGAACGCACATTGGCGACAGTACGGGTATTATTGTCAGTTGCAGCCTCAACTACAATCGCAATACCGAAGGGGCCGTATCCTTCATATACGATTTCCTTGTAATCGCTTGCATCCTTGTCGGTTGCTTTTTTGATTGCACGGTCAACGGTATCCTTGGGCATATTTGCGGCCTTGGCATTCTGGACCAAGGCGCGAAGGCGGGGATTGGTCGACGGATCGGGACCGCCGGCCTTGGCGGCGATGGTTATTTCCTTTCCGATGCGGGTAAATGTACGCGACATGTTACCCCAACGTTTCAGTTTGCGTGCTTTGCGATATTCAAAAGCTCTTCCCATAGTTTGGTATTATGTGATATGTTATTTTGATTGTGTTATTTATCTGAGTTCGGCTCCGAGCAGTTTTTTCAGATTAGTGATGATTTTGTTCATCGACGCGTCAATCTGCTTGTCGTTGAGCGTCTTTTCATCATCCTGAAGAATCATGGCCACGGCATAGGATTTCTTTCCTGCAGGGAGGTTCTTGCCTTCATATACGTCGAAAAGCTCTACCTCTTTCAGCAGCTTGCGCTCGCTGTCGCGGATTACAGCCTCGACACGTTCCATCGTCACAGATGTGTCAAGCAGCAACGCGAGGTCGCGCTTCACAGCCATAGTCTTGGGCAGCGGGGTGAATAAGACTTTCTTTTTAAGAGACAGTCCGACAAGCGAATGCCAGTCGAGTTCAGCGTAGAATACATCCTGCTTGATGTCAAATCGGCCAAGCAGCTTGCGTGACAGCACACCCATCGACCCGAGAGGCTTGCCCGAGCGGGTGGCGATGTCGAGTGACGCACTGTAAATCTCGCCTTCCCCGTGGGTCAGCTTTATCTCCGAAGGATTCAGGCCCAGACGGGCAAAAATGTTTGCCACAACGGCTTTAAGGTCATAGAAAGTGGCCTCGACTGCGGGACGGGTCCAGTTGCCGGGACGCAGCGAGCCGCTCATCCACACTCCCAGCCGCGACGATTCACGGAACGGAGCAAGCGGGGCGTCGGCTGTAGGCTCGATGGCCGGGTTGAAGAAATAGACATTGCCGAATTCATACATCAGCACGTCGCCGCGTTTGCGGTTGATATTGTGGGACGCCGATTCGAGGCCGCCAAAGAGAAGGGTCTGACGCATTACCGCCAAGTCACTGCTCAGCGGGTTGAGAAGGCGCACACAATGAGACAGCGGCATCTGCTCAAGCGGCTCATAATAGCTCTCGGCACTCAGCGAGTTGTTGAGTATTTCATTAAAACCTTCGGCTGTCAGCTGCTCGCTGATCAGTCGGCGCAAGTCGTTATCCTCATCTTCGCGCGAGCGGTTGACGAGCGACGACTTAACCACGTCATTGATTTCCACATTATTATATCCATAGATGCGAAGGATGTCTTCAACCACGTCACAGGGACGGGTGACATCGACACGATAGGTGGGAACCTTGAACGAGACTTCGTCTTCGGTCGCGTTGACATCGGTCATTTCGAGCGATTCGAGAATTGAGATGACGGTCTCGGCAGGGATATGTTTGCCTATGAGGCTGTCGACATAGTCATATTTAAGATTCACCTCGGCCGGGAGAATGGGCGACGGGTACACGTCGCTGACAGGCCCGGTGATAGTACCCCCTGCGAGTTCCTTGACCATCAGTGCGGCAAGACGCAGAATGTACATCGTAATATTGGGGTCGGTGCCACGCTCATAGCGGAACGACGCGTCGGTATTCAGTCCGTGACGGCGCGCGGTCTTGCGCACACTCGTCGGGTTAAAGTAGGCACTTTCGATAAACACGCTGGTGGTACCCTCGGTAACGCCTGATTCCATACCGCCGAAAACTCCGGCGATACACATCGGCTCCTCGGCATTGCAGATCATCAGGTCGGCCGCACTCAACGTGCGCTCGACACCGTCGAGGGTGACAAATTTTTCACCTTCCGAGGCATTGCGCACAATCACGCGGTTGCCTTTGATTTTACCGGCATCGAAACAGTGGAGCGGCTGCCCCATCCCGTGAAGAATATAATTGGTAATGTCGACCACATTGTTGATGGGTCTCAGCCCTATCGTGGTCAGGCGGTCTTTGAGCCACTGAGGCGACTCCTTGACAGTGACTCCCTCGACAGTTACACCTGAGTAACGCGGACACGCCTCGGTGTTGACGACCTCGACAGTCACACCACCTTCGGGTTTCTCGACGGCAAAAGCCTCGACACCGGGACGGCGTAATTCTTTTGCGACATTATGCTGCCGCATCCATGCCGACAGGTCTCGGGCCACACCATAATGGCTGGCCGCGTCAATGCGGTTGGGGGTGAGGTCTACTTCAAGAACATAGTCGGATGTAAGACCGAAATATTCCGCAGCCGGAGTACCGGGGGCAACTTCGCTGTCAATCACGATTATACCGTCATGCGACGTGCCCACACCGATTTCATCCTCGGCACAAATCATGCCGAGCGACTCGACTCCGCGAATCTTTGATTTCTTAATCTTGAACTCGTTATCCCCGTCATACAGGGTTGTCCCGACAGTTGCCACTACGACAGTCTGCCCGGCGGCTACATTAGGCGCGCCACACACAATCTGTGTTGCCTCGCCGTTGCCCAAGTCCACGGTTGTAATGTGCAGATGGTCACTATTGGGGTGTTCCTCGCATGTCAGGACCTTTCCGATAACAATACCGCGCAATCCGCCGCGGATTGATTCAACTTCCTCGACCGAGCCGGTTTCAAGACCTATCGAAGTCAATGCGGCTGCAAGCTGCTCGGGCGCAAGCTCTACATCGAGGTATTCTTTTAGCCAATTATATGAGATGTTCATTGTTTAGTATATTTCATGCATGAAAGCAGCCATCAACAGCTACCACGCTACAAAGTTACGGCTAATTCTCCTAATCTCCAATAATCCGCCCGATTTTCAGCAACATGCCAGCAACATCCATTGTATCACTTATTGAACGTCGGAGGTGTCAGCTTTTTTCTTCGATTTCTTCGGTCTGGGAGCCTTTTTCTTCTTGACCGACTTAGGCTCGTAGCAACCATGATCGCGTTTACCGAATGTGATATTCAACCCGACGCTGACATTCAACATCTTGCGGGGAGAATGGCTCATTGAGAACTCGTCAAGCAACTTTCCGGTCTTGGCATCAATCCTTGTGTAATCCCCTTTCAGCTTTCCCACCGGAACCGCATAACCGATATTGGCCGAAAATGCCAATCCGTGACAACAGTGCCACAAAAAAGCAACCTGTGGTGTTATGCCGAGCATATTGCGGCCCCTCCAATGCAAGCCGATGCGCTCATAATAGTCATGATTCAACGGTTTGCGGATATAATAGTCATAGGAATCAGGATTATAGCGAAACAATCCGATTCCCAGTCCGGCCTGAATGGCAAACCGGCCACGATACCACTGATAGGTAGGCGTCACGCCAAACGTGCGTTCCTCCCACCTGACTTTGTCGATGTCATAGGTATCGCCGTCATCGACTCCATAATAGTAGAACGCGGTGTGATCCTCCTCGATTCTGCGAGGCGAGGCCGACCCTGCCGTTGTCGACATGTCAAAGCTGATTCCCCATCGCGACGTAATCATCCACCTATATCCCCACGATATGTATTCTGACCGATTGTTCTTTATCGGAAACCCGAACTGCGACAACGAGTTTCCCGCGTCACAGGTAAAAAACATCATGCCGCGCGTATAATAGATACTGTGCATGAAATCCGCGTCAAGGCACGGCCTGACCGAATCAGGATAATTCTTTCGGGCCATAGCTCCGAGTGCAGTCAAAAGCAGCACGGCCATGATTACTGATCGTTTCATTTCAATTTGCAGGATAAGATAAAATTCGCTTGCTTTTAACCACCTCGTCAAGAGTCATCACAAACACGCCATCGTTTATATTGCCGCTTGCCAACTCGTCGCGGGTATATTTTTCAAGTGTAGATGCCTTGAACACTATAATCTGGTACAGTTTTCCATAGGCTGCTTCCCCCATGACCACGCCACCGGGAGCCGTTCCGGTCTGACCGGAAGAAATTTTAGTCATGACTTGGTCAAGGTAGGGGTATTTGACAAACACGAGTTCCGATGACATCGTGGGTTCCGCATCCATCCAGTCAACCACATAGATATCCTCGTCAAGATTGTTTTCTATAAAAAAAGCTTCAGACTCAGTGTGCCGATACTCTCCAAAGTCACAGCAGAGAACCGACATCAATGACATCCATAGCACCATCACAAAAGCGATATTCCTTACAATTTTCATAGCAAGATGTTTATTTCCTTGCAAATATAAATCATTTCAACAACAAAACAAACTTTTTTAACGACAAAACGCCTCTATGTAGAAACATTGTCACTTCCATCCCCAAAAAAAGCTCTCTTGAACAAAAAAATAGCACGTTTTAGGCAAAATGGCTTACCGGAGCGTATTATATTGTTAAAAACATTATCTTTGCAATACCGATAACAAAAACCAATCATCAATCATAATGTACAAAAACGACAATAGAACGGTTATCACCCTCGACGCGGGGGGTACCAATTTCGTGTTCAGCTCAATGCGCGGATATGACTTTATCGTGGAACCAATCACCTATCCTTCCAATTCCCACGACCTCGACTTGTGTCTCGCAACGATGGTCAAGGGTTTTGAGGAAATAATCGCAAAACTTGACGAGAAACCTGTGGCAATCAGTTTCGCCTTCCCCGGCCCGGCCGACTACCGCGCCGGCATCATCGGAGGCTACCTGCCCAACTTCCCGTCATTCCGCGACGGCGTGGCGCTCGGGCCGTTCCTCAGCCGCAAGTTCAACGTGCCTGTATTCATCAATAACGACGGCGACCTCTTTGCTTTCGGCGAGGCGACAGGCGGCTCTCTCCCCGAAATCAACCGCCGCATCAAGGAGCTTGGAGGCACCCGCCAGTATTCCAACCTTCTGGGATACACATTTGGCACAGGACTCGGCATCGGCTCTGTCGTCAACGGCGAGCTGAATCTGGGCAACAACAGCTGCATCGAGACTTTCTGCCTGCGCAACAAGCTCGACCTCGACATCATCGTCGAAGAAGGCGCGTCAATCCGTGCCATAAAGCGCGAATATGCACGTCTGACCGGCGACGCGCGCGACCTTACCCCCTATGACATCTTCAAAATCGCCGAGGGACAGAAAGAAGGCGATGCCGAGGCCGCAAAACGCGCATTTGAACGTTTCGGCGAAATCGCAGGCGACGCTTTTGCCTCCGCCATTACCCTGACCGACTCGCTCGTGGTCGTGGGTGGCGGACTCACCGGTGCGATGAAATACATCAAACCGGCACTGCTGCGCGAAATGCGGTCAACGCTCAAGACTGTCGGCGGTGACGATGTTCAACGTGTGCAGATGCGCGTATTCGACCTCGACGACGAGCTCGAATTTGCCAAATTCGTCGTCGGCGACTCACGTCAGATACCCGTCTACGGCAGCGACGAAACCGTGACCTACGACCCGATGAAACGTACCGGCCTCGCCGTCTCAAAACTCGGCGCGTCCAAGGCCATCTCAATCGGCGCCTATGTCTATGCCCTGTCCCAGATTGACAAAAACGCCTGACAACTCGTTTCCATGACCATAATGACACCCCGGCTCAATCTTTTAAGCCGGGGTGTCGATTTTAACGCACCTGACTCACAGTCCTTACACTATAGCAGCTCGTCTTGTTATAATTGCTGTAAATCCAGCTTTCATATTCCCCCACACTTATGACGACAGCCAAGGCATATTCCACATGCTCCTTACCGTGAAACCTCAGATAAGGCTACGGTGACGTTTATCGATTGCAAGATTCACTATGCCTGACAATTAATTACCTTAGCATCGCCCGTGAGGTGCGGCCATGCGGTTAACAAATTTTGGCGAACGGGAACTTAATACCATATTTATGCTTCACGAATAGCTCCAAAGGTTGTCAAAATGGCCAAAAAGTATTAATTTTGCAAAAATAAGTTGAACGTCATCACTTCGATACATATCCGGTAATTTTGTTATGAAAATCAATCGTCTTCTTGTCTCGCTGGTCGTTGCGGCATTTACAGTCACAACAGCCTTGTCACAGTCGCTGCTCAATTCCCCGGGGACAAAATCGGTCTTATACCACTATATCCCCCCAACTGACACGATAGTGACCGACAGCATCCCTGCTGAAAACAAAATCGAACGCGTGGCATCCATTTTAAAGACGCGTCCCACCTTGCAGGAACTTCTTGCCGAGGATGAGGAATATGAAAATGAAACCGATGACATAATGTTTATTGCCGATGACACGATGACACATTATGTCACCCGGCCTCACGCCCCGCTGCATTCGTGGCTGTTCCGTCCTGTGGTCTTCGACAACCACAAATTGCTTGACCCGATTCCGCTGGCTCCGACTACCTACTCGGAACTGCCGGTCGAAACCGACGCTTTCTACTGGATTGAAGATGACGAATTCAACCACAATCTCATCATCCACGCCCGCCAGAGCTTCTTTGTCAACCATCCCGACCTCGTAATCTATGACGAGGACAAGCTCCCGGAGCCTCCAAAAAAATTCGTCGCCACAATCGATCCCGAGACTGCCAAAATCACCATTTCAGAGGAAAAGACGGTGTTGAACCGGAAAGACGACATGACACTGAATGTTGAAAAACGTCACTGGCTGAAAAAATTCAACGGCGACATCCAATTCTCGCAGGCATTTGTGTCACCCAACTGGTATCAGGGCGGTAACAACAACCTTAACATGATTATTAACGCTTACTACAACGTCAAGCTTAATCCCAAGTTCCATCCGAGATGGCTGTTTGAAACCACCGTCCAGTACAAACTCGGCTTGAACAGCGCGCCTGACGACAGCCTGCGCAATTACAGCATTTCAGAAGACTTGTTTCAGGCCAATCTTGTCGCCGGTTTCCGCGCGACCAAAGGATGGTATTACTCGGCCAACGTGTCGTTCAAGACTCAGTTTCTGAACAACTATCAGACTAACTCGCGCGACCTTAAAGCCTCGTTTCTATCCCCGGGCGAGCTGAATGTCGGCCTCGGTATGACCTACAATTACGCCAACCCCAAAAAGACATTTACATTTGACGCGTCAATCTCCCCGCTGTCATGGAACATGAAGACCTGCATCAACCGCCGCATGAACGAGACCGCTTTCGGCATCAAGGAGGGACGCAAGACCGTGATGGAATATGGTTCCAGCAGCGAGTGCAAGCTATTCTGGCAGATCAGCCACAACATCTCCTATCGCTCGCGTCTGTCTGTCTTCACTGACTATGACTATCTCCAAGGCGACTGGGAAAACACTCTGTCGTTCAATATCAACAGATTCCTTTCGACCCAGATTTATGCCCATCTCCGCTACGATTCAACCTCGCCCTACCGCGATGGTTCAAGCTGGCACAAATGGCAACTGAAAGAGATTCTGTCGTTTGGTTTCAGTTACCGTTTCAGCTCTATCTGATAAGTGAAAAAGTTTCTGCTCGCCATCTCTCTGCTTGCATCGGCCGGACTTATTTCGGCCAAGACTGCCACTATCGACATTCCGCGCCATTCCGAAGTCCTTCCGGGATATACCCCCGAAGTTGTGGAAGAAAGGCTTGCGGCCAGTCCGCTGCACGCTGTAGAAGGATTATGGCGTTTCCCGGGCGAAGGGAGCATACTGGCCATTGAACGTCCCGCGACGCGCCGACCGCTCGGAGAACGGCAGGATATTTACCTCATGGTTGCCGTCGCGCCGGTTGACCGTGCCGTTAGACCCGGGACCGTAATGGGAGTTCTCGCCGCAACAGCCAAGAAAGATGTCTACGACTGCCGCTTATATACGTCATCCACCGATGACGGGCGGTTGCTAACTTCGCCAAAAAAATTCCTGTTGCAGCTTGCCGATGACAACCGCATCGTGTTCAAACCATACGGCAAGAAGCTCAAAATCAGATGGTGGAAACTGTTTCCCTATATGTTCCGGCGCGTTTTCACACAGGAAGGAACCATCCCCGACGACCTCGACGGCTGTGTCAGGGTGTTTCCCGAGCCACTGCCACCGATTGAACCACGTTATCTATGAAAACGTTACTGCTTGTGATGATTTTTGCAATCGCGGCAAGCGCTGCCGCATTGCCCGACAAGACCACGCGCACCGGATTGAGACCTGTTCAGGAATCCGCCCCACCGCCGATATGGGACACTGTCGCCGTTTCGTCTGACTCGGTTATAGATATAATCGGTTATGACAAACCCCTGCGGTCGCGCAAAGAGTCACTGTTCATCACCAACCGATCAGACCGTCATCTCGAAAAAGCAGAACTGTTCCTGAACTATCGCGACATGGAAGGACGGCAACTGCACCAAGTGACACGATGGGTTGACTGCGACATCCCGTCAGGCGAGACACGACAGGTCACATTCCCGTCATGGGACACCCAGCAGTCATTTTACTACCATCTCTCCCGGCCGCCACGCACCGGCTCGGTAACACCGTTTGATGTCACTTGCCGCCCATTGCGCATAATTTTATCAATCCCCTAATAACTTCAATTATGACTGAATTTCTCGCCCAATACCATCTTCTCGGCCTCGTTATAGGAATCTGCACGTTTCTCATAATAGGTCTGTTTCATCCCGTCGTGATAAAGTGTGAATACTACTTCGGCACCAAGTGCTGGTGGTGGTTTCTCGTCCTCGGTATCGCCGGAGTGGCCGCATCGTTCCTCGTGAGCGACGTACTATGGTCCTCACTGCTCGGCGTATTCTCTTTCTCGTCATTTTGGACAATCAAAGAGATTTTCGAACAGAAGGAGAGAGTGGAAAAAGGATGGTTCCCGGCCAATCCCCATAGAAAAGATTAAGAGGGCGTTTCATAACAAATGTTAATCCAAAGTGGTAGCATCTTTCAGTTAACTCGTTATTACACAGAGGGAGCATAGCTGTGGCTATGTGACCGAGATTCATGACGAAATCCGACGCGTGAAAACGGGCTTTGGATTTAACATTTGTTATGAAACGCCCTCTAAGAGGGTGCAAAAAACGACCTCTTAGAGCGGAACAACACTTAACGTCACAGATGGATTTTAGCAAAAATATACCCACACGCCTCGGCCTGTTGGCACTGTCGCCTATCGCTGTCTTCCTCCTGATGTATGTGGCCGTGTCGGTCATCATCGGAGATTTCTATAAAATGCCCATCGCAGCAGCCATAGTCGTGGCATCGGTATGGGCAATCACAATATACCGTGGCCACACACTGTCAGAACGCATCGAGACATTCTCGCGGGCGGCCGGACACAGCAACATCATGTACATGATCTGGATATTTATCCTCGCGGGCGCATTTGCCTCGGTTGCCAAGGAAATCGGGGCGGTCGACGCGACAGTCAACCTCACGCTGCGATTTTTCCCGTCAAGCCTTATCATTCCCGGCATCTTCATCGCGGCATGCTTCATTTCAATATCTGTCGGCACGTCGGTGGGCACAGTCGTGGCTCTCACGCCGCTTGCCGTAGAGATGGCGGGAGCCGGAGGCGGAAATGTGCCTTTCTATGTTGCCGTAGTCCTCGGCGGCGCGTTTTTCGGCGACAACCTGTCCTTCATATCCGACACAACCATTGCCGCCACCCGCTCACAGGGATGCAAGATGGCCGACAAATTCAAAGCCAACCTAAAGCTCGCACTTCCGGCGGCCGCAGTGACACTGATTCTATACTTTTTCATGGGACAAGGCACCCCAGTCATACCCGTCTCCGATGATACCGACTACCGGCTCGTCATACCCTACATCATCGTCATCGCCACCGCCGTTGCCGGGATAAACGTCACCATCGTCCTCTCGCTCGGATTCGCGTCGGCCATGATTCTCGGACTCATCAACGGGTATGGAATCATCGAACTTTTCGGCTTTATGGGGGCTGGCATCGACTCGATGGGCAATCTTATCATAATCACACTCCTCTCGGCAGGAATGCTCGGCGTAATCCGTGCGGCAGGAGGCATCAACTACCTGCTGCAAGTGTTGACGCGCAGCGTCAGTGGAACCCGGGGCGCACAGGGATGTATCGCGTTACTGGTCTCCCTCGTAAATCTGTGCACGGCCAACAATACCGTGGCAATCATCACCACAGGCCCGATAGCGCGCGAAATCGGGACGCGCTACGGGGTAGACCCGCGCAAAAACGCGTCACTCCTCGACACTTGCTCGTGCATCGTGCAATGCCTCATTCCCTATGGCGCGCAGACACTCCTTGCCACCTCCCTTGCCGGCATCTCACCCGCCGCCCCGTTTCCCTATCTTTATTACCCGTGGGCACTGGCCATAGCAGTGCTTGTATCCGTCCTTGTAAAGAAAAAATAATGAATTTGTGAAACTATTTCGGGTTAAACGCAACTAACTTACAAAAAACGACCCGATGGTTTGCACTACCGACTATAATACCGCCTACTCGGCAATGATAAAACGGCACGAGAAGATTATCTTCAGTGTCTGCTTTTTCTATGCCACTCCCGCCACCGCTTTTGAAGATTTGAGACAGGAGGTGCTGATTTCGTTATTTAAAGCCTATCGACACTTCCGACTGGAAAGTTCCGAATCGACATGGGTTTACAAAGTATGCATCAACACTTGCCTGTTCTCGTTAAGAAAGTTTTCCCCTAAAATCAGGACAGTATCACTCAACGAGCTGCCTGTGGCGCGTCTGCAAGAATCTACCGACAATGATTTTAAACGCAGGATTGAATGGCTGTACCGAGCGATTTCAACCCTTGGCCCGATGGACAAAGCCATTATATTAATGTGGCTCGACGAATTGAGTTACGACGAAATCGCTGCCAACATGGGCATACCGCGCAACACGGTCGCAACACGCCTGCACCGCATCAGAAAAAAACTATCGTCCAACAAAGAAAACATCTGAACTATGGAACTTGAAGACTTGAAGACAGCGTGGAAATCAGTCGGGGCACAAATTGAACAGCTCTCAAATTTGGATTGCGGAAATTTACCCCGGAAAGAAAAAGCCGATGCCAAGACAAAAGTCATGTGGCGAGTCCTGACAGGGGCATTATTTTCCCTCGCAGGACTTGTACTCATGGCAAGCTCACGACTGTGGGCCCCGCTAAAACTCCCTGTATTGTGGGTGATAGCAATCTCGGTGGTAATTTTTATTGGATTAGTGTCAGAAATATATCTTGCACGGATGATATACAAGATAAATCTGTGGGAAAACACCAACTACGAAGTTTTTACCCGCGTAATCCACATAAAAAAACTATACCGCACAATCGAACTCATCTTGTCAGTGCTCGCTATCATGGTTTTCGGCAGCCTGTCACTATGGCCACCATTACAAAACAGCCCGTCGATTATAGTGATATGGGGACTGCTATCATTAGGCTTAGCCCTCGAATATATCTGGTATCGGCGAAATGGCAAATACCTTGACGAGATGGGCAGTCATGATTAACCTGCATAATTAGAGGCCGGTTTTAAACAACATCTTAACAATATCTAAACATCACATATATGAAACATCTTTTATTATCAATTATCAGCACGGCTATTGTTGCTATATCGACAGGCGGATGCGTGGAAAAATCGAACCCCAAAATCACTGAGGTTGACAGAAACTTAAAAATATCGATTAATCAGACCGAGATTAAAAATGGAACAGTGACCCCTGTGTCCCCGGCATTGCTCGAAGAAACGGTACATATATCGAATCTTGTTCATTATGCCGAAAACGGCGACAGCGTGACCGTCCCCTTCTACTTCTCTAACGTCGAAAAATATTCCGAAATCACCGGAAACAACATCGAAAAACAGATTGCAATCAGCATAAACGGAAAAATAATCGCTACACCTACCGTAAAGATGCAACTCAACAACGGAGCCTGTTCAGTATTGTTGTCACCAGAACAAGTCTCGGAATTGTTTTAGCGGGTTCAAAGAATCGACATAAAAACGGTTATTAAACACCCTCTTAACAATTCAACCGGGTTTTGCGGCTGACCCATTTCAACCGGGCTTTGCCGCTGACCCGGCATAACGGGGAGTCCCGGTCAAAGGGTCGGGGCATAAAAAATAACCCGGGCCGGTCTCGCTTGGAGTCCGGCCCGGGTCGTAGAGGGGGCGGTTACCTACTTTCCCACTTTCGCAGTATCATCGG
>Ga0209694_1001924_pt1 | contig 19498 bp, 15 predicted proteins | sample GluameincwithD2O_FD_187499 | JGI IMG/M metagenome (GOLD analysis project Ga0209694, IMG submission 187499) | Mouse cecum microbial communities from Vienna, Austria - Glucosamine amended microcosms incubated with D2O (SPAdes) (version 2) | ecosystem: Host-associated > Mammals > Digestive system >... | reverse complement strand
AAATGTGCAAAGCCTTTGCCAACAATCCCAAATATTGGGCTCAGATTTCACTTTCCGAAGCTCAACAATACGCCAACAAAGGATATTTCGTAGTCGTTGGCTATCAGGCTCCGACTGGAAGCGGACATGTAGCCGTGGTCGTGCCGGGTACCGCAACATTCTCAAAAAAATACGGAACAAATGTCCCATGTATAATGGATACAGGAAAAGGAAGAAGAGCCAAATGTATTCAACTAAGTAAAGGATTTGGAGATGACAAAAAAGATAAAATAAAAATTTATTATTACAAATAACTATATGACAATGAAAAAATTAATAATGATCCTTTCTTGTATTTTTTCTATCCCCTGCACATATGCACAAGAAGAAAATATTTTCACATGGAACGGTAAAAACGTAATAGAAAAATCCCAATTTATGCCTCTTTTCTCGTCAGATAATACTTTACCACCTTCTGTTCCACAATATGTACTAAAAGAATTTACATTGCATACTCCGGACAATCAAAACACCTATTCATTGAAACTGATCAGGTTTGACAACTGTGATTATGGAGAAACCGCTATACCCTACGATAAGTTTATTCTATCTCATAACGGGAATATTCTTATTGATTGTATTCCTGAATCCATGCAGACCGTTGCCTGCCAAACCATGAACAAGAACAACGCATATTATCTGCAAATTCCCCTTGAAGACAATGCATTCGCTCTTCTTTTGGGTGGTTGGTACTATGGTTATGGAGAAGCCCCGGAGACAATCATCGTCATTGTCAAGGAAGGTACGGCCCAAATAGTGTTCGACAATTACGCCTACGCCTACAAATATCAGGCGCCGCCGGCTTTTTCCATGGAGTTCGTAGACGATGTGACGTGGAACGAAGACCATTACGAACTCTCAGGAGACTATCAGATACCCTCCGCGGCAGCACTGAAGACACGCACCAAGCACAAAATATGGAGAGAGGGAAATATGCTGAAATACAAAAGCTGGAAATAACAACCGGACAAAATGTCGTATCACTGCACGGAATGGAAGCACATTGCAAACGGCGGAATATTTCTTATCATATTCTTTGCCCCACTCTCAGCATACTTCCTGCCCGCGTATGCCGACGCACTGCCAGGAATGGCCGGATGGCTGGCACTGATAGCTCTGATGCCTTTCCGAAAGAAAGAGAGGATTAACCTGACACTACCCGACGTTCTCTTTCTGACTGTAACCGGATATTGTCTGCTCAATCTCAGAGGAGCCTCACACTGGACCTATCTGTGGCAACTGACAGACTGCATCGGCCTGTGGATCTGGATGCGCCAGCAGAAGAACCGTCGCTATCCTGACATTCTGATTCTTTTATTGTGCGCCTCTGGAACCATACAAGCCTTGTGGGGCATCTCGCAAACCGGTCGTCTGGTAACCAGCCTGCATTCAGAATTTGCCGCTACCGGCAGTTTTGGCAATCCCGGACCTTGGGGCGGTTATCTGGCAGTTACCCTGTCATTGGCCTGCGCCATCATGACCGACCGACGGTGCCCTCCCCAAAAAAGAATGGTAATGGCAGCAAGTGGTGTGCTGATGACGTGCGGCCTGCTTCTGTCAGGATCGAGAGCCGCCGTACTGGCAGTTTCAGTTTCGTTGTTCCTACTGGCAACCGACCGATGCGACCTGTTGCGAAAAACAAGAAAAAGGTATCTGCCCGTAACCATCCTTACCATATTGTTGTTTGTTGGATTTCTGCATGGCATCCGCCCTCACTCCTCGAATGCCCGGCTCCATATCTGGAAAGTCAGCTATACATTGTTTACCCGTGCCCCGCTTCTGGGGCACGGGTCTGGAAGTTTTGCCAGAGAGTATATGCCCGCACAAGCCGGATTTCTTGATAATGCCGACAAGAATGTCCGCCAGACAGCGGACAGCACAACGTTGGCATACAACGAAAGCGTCCGGCTATTGTGTGAACAGGGAACGGCCGGTTTCCTGCTTATCCTCGGCTTGACCGTAACGTGTGTCATTCCGTTGTTTCGGAAGGACCAGGTTTCGCCTTTATCCTATTTCCGCTATCCGGTCATATCTATCCTCATATTTTCACAGTTCTCCTATCCTTCGGAAGTTTCCGGCCTGAATTATCTGTTACCCGTTTTTCTGGGAATCGGGGCAAGCGGAACAGAAAAAAAGATATTTTCTTTTACATCCGCCACCATACAATATCTCCGGAATATCCTGACGATGGCAATCTGCCTGTCGGCCGGAATTTTATTCCTGATAAGAATACAGTTATACAACTGGATAGCCGAATACGCCACCTATCAGGAAAAGGAATTTTTTCCTGCATCATCAGCCTTGCACAACGAATACTTCTCGCACGACAGATATTTACTCGCCACTTTTTGTCCCATCGCACATCTAAGGGGAGAATATGAACTTTCGGCCCGCTATCACCTTTGTTTGCGGCAATATGTACAATCAGCCGGAATTTTGCTGAATCTGGCCGAAGCCTGCGAAGAAAACGGAAACAGACAGCTTGCCATACAATATTACAAGGAGGCCGGTAGAATGATGCCGGGACTGGTGACTCCCTTCTTCCGTATTTTCGGGATATACCGTGATGCAGACCAACAAACTGAAGCCACCCGCTGGGCTGAGAAAGTTTTGCTCTGCCCACCCAAAATAGAGAACGCCCATGTTTCCCAAATAAAAAAGGAAGCAAAAAAATTCATCTTACAAAATGAAAAACTACAATAGAATCATAGTACCGTTATTTACTTTTTTCTCTCTCCTTCCGCTTCATGCACAGCAGGAAGTGGAGAAAGCCATTGAAAAAGCCGGTGACAACAGCACAGAGTTGTCCGAACTTTTGAATGAACTGAAAAAAGACAAAGAGAAATATAAAGCGGCACAATTTCTCATTTCCAACATGATATGGCATAGGAAATTATTCGACATCCACGAAACGGACGCAAACATGCTGCGGGCATTGCACGCGGCAGACTCTTCCTATTATACTATGGTAAGGAACCTGAATGATACGGCTCTTTATAACCCTGACTTTAACCGGCGGCTTTCCGTAGAGGATCAGAAATACCGTAAATTCATGGAAAAGAATAGCTTTTCAGAACCTGTCATAGAGGAAAAAGAGATGACCGATATTACAAGTATCTCCGCACAATTTTTACGGAACCAGATTGAACATGCCTTCCGACTACGGCAGAAAAATCCATTCACACGCAAAACAAGCCTACAGGATTTTATGGAATATGTCTTGCCATACAGAAATATGGATGGCTATCCGGCTATCGGTGCGGAATGGTACTATGATTTGTTCGGCAAATACCTTCACACCGATACGGCACGCACCATCAGCAACATCGTATGGCGATACAACGTCACATCCGATCGTTTACGTTATTGGAACGGCAACTATCCGTTTCACAGTCCGGCAGGACGCTACGAAAAATTTTTCCTGAACGTGCATGATTGCGTCCAATTGGCTGAAACCGGGGCCTTGGCACTCAGAGCCTGTGGCATTCCGGCAGCAGTTGAATACAATGTCGCGTACAAATTTTGGAGTGGCAGGCATTCTCATGTTTCGGTAATGACAGAAAAAGGATGGGAGACCTTCAATCCGGAGAGTGAAACACCTGTTTACAGGAATCCGAAATTCGCAGAAGCACTGAACATCTACCGGCTGATGTTCAGTGCCCAGAAAAACACTCCCTTCTTTTTACGTGCAACCGGAGAACCCATTCCGACCTCACTCTCCAATCCCTGCATTTTGGATGTAACCGCTGAAATCGGAAAGACCTGCCGGCTGACACTTCCTTTCAGGAAAAACACACCTCACAACTTAGCTTATCTGGCTTCGTTCAGTTCACAGAACGTTGGACTACAACCCGTCACATGGGGCGTTATCAATCATGAAAAACAAAATGTCACATTCGAGAATGTCGTACCCGACAACATATATTTCCCTATCTATCTGGATGAAGAAGGAGACACCTACGCTTTTGCATCGCCATTCAAGATCATGTCAGACAATGAAAAGAATTTCCGCTTGGAATACTATGAAACTCTACCGACCGGAAAAGTTACAGCTCATATCGAGAGAAAGTTTCCACGTAAGCCCCAACTAAAGGAACTGGCAAAAAAAGCCGTAGGCACATACGTCATCGCCTCGGATGACAAGACTTTTTCCGTTGCTGATACTGTAGGCATACTGCCATTTGTTCCCGACACAAAATGGGAAGATCTTCCACTTGGCACTTCACGCCCCTATCAGTATTACCGGGTATGCGGTACCGGACAACCGCCACGGGTTTATCTTGCCGAAATCCTTTTTTTGACAAAAGTTTCCCATCACTATAACAATGTGATGGATGCACCTTTCAATTATACTCTGAAAGACAATGAGAACAAACAATGGCAGCGTATTTTAGACGAGCCTTTGGAAAAATGCCAATGGAAAGCCGAATATGACGGGAATCCGCAAACTGCTCCCGACAAGTGGCCGGATGTAACGCTCTCCCTGCATGAACCACAATTTGTAGAACGTATCAGGTATATGATAAAACATGCAGACAATGCTGTAAAACCTGGAGAGAAATATGAACTATATAAATGGGATGACGGTTTCTGGCGAAAAATCTGGAATGGAACGGCACAACAAGATTATCTACAGATAGAAAATCTCACCAGTAACCGCCTCTACTGGCTGCATTGTAAAAGCGGAGGCAGTGAAGAACTGCCTTTCCTTATTGACGAGAATGGGAAACAACAATTTCCTTACGAGGACTTACTGAATAATATCATGCGGTAAAAGTTTTCTCATACCAGGAATTTCCAATTTTACTGTCAAAACCTTATCCAGATCCAACAGCAAGGAATAACTTTTTAGAGCGTAGCGTAAACTCTATTCGGACGGAAAGTTTTATATTTGTACTCGTTTAAGAAACAAACGGGACAATATCATATTATGTTGGAATATCTGAGTACAGCCATCCGGGCCGCTATCGAGGCGGGCGAAGCCATCATGCGGATATATGACGGCGATGCCGCGGGAATGGAGATAGAACACAAGGCCGACAACTCGCCCCTGACACTGGCCGACCGCAAGGCCCACTCCATCATAACGGAACATCTGGCGAAGACACCCTTCCCCATACTGAGCGAAGAGGGCCGCCACGCTCCCTACGCGGAACGCAGCCGATGGGACAAACTGTGGGTGGTGGACCCATTAGACGGAACCAAGGAATTCATCCGCCACAACGGGGAGTTCACCGTGAACATCGCGCTGGTGGAGAACGGCACTCCGCGCACCGGAGTGATCTATGTGCCGGCCACGCGCACGCTCTACTACGGTGACGACACTGCCGGAGCATGGCGCGTGAAGACGGTGCCGCAAGGCGTAACCCTGCTGTCCGACATAGAGGCCGGAGCGGAACGCCTGCCCCGGAAAAAGGAGAAAGCCGCCAGAGCCTATACGGTGGTGGCCTCGCGCTCCCACCTCTCGCCCGAGACGGCCGCCTGCATCAGGGAGCTGGAAGCCCGCTACGGACGGGTGGAGACACGATCGGCCGGCAGCTCGCTCAAATTCTGCCTGGTGGCAGAGGGCACGGCCGACTTCTATCCGCGCCTGGCTCCCACAATGGAGTGGGACACGGCGGCAGGCGACGCCATCCTGCGCGCCGCAGGCGGTACGGTGACGGACAAAGACAGCCACCGGCCGCTGACATACAACAAGCCCGACCTGTATAACCCTTTCTTTGAGGCTACGGCTCCCGAAGTCTAATATATCTTGTGTGGCATGAACGGACAAGCTGTTTTCGTGGTCTGCGTACTGGCCTTGCTGATCCTGGCCCTGATGAAAGACCGTATGCGCCCGGGCATGATATTGCTCACGGGTGCCGTCATCTTTCTGTGCGCCGGCATCCTTACACCGAAGGAAATGCTCGAAGGCTTTTCCAACAAAGGGATGATCACGGTGGCGATGCTCTTCCTTGTCAGCGAAGGGGTGCGCCGGTCCGGCCTGCTCGAAAAACTGCTGGCCCGCCTGTTGCCCCGCGGAAAATCCTCCGTGCGGCGGGTACAGGTGCGCATGCTGCCGGTCATATCTTTTGTATCGGCCTTTCTGAACAACACGCCCGTTGTGGTGATTTTCGCCCCGATGATCAAACGCTGGGCCGAACGCGCCGACATCGCGCCGACAAAACTGCTGATTCCCCTCTCATACGCCACCATTCTGGGCGGAGTATGCACCCTGATAGGCACCAGCACCAACCTTGTGGTACACGGCATGGTGATAGATGCCGGATTCGAGGGCTTCACCATGTTCGAACTGGGCAAGGTGGGACTGGTCATCGCCGTGGCGGGACTTCTGTACCTGTTCGTCGTTTCCGACCTGCTCCTGCCCAACCGCCGGACCGAACAGACAGAAACGGAACAGACAGAAACAAACAACGCCACGGGAGGACGCATCGTGGAAGTGGTGCTCGGTGCCCGCTTCCCGGCCATCAACCGCCGGGTGCGCGATTTCGACTTTGAACAGAAATACGGGGCCACGCTACTCGAAATCAAGCGCAAGGGAGAAACCTTCCTGATGCACGACATGCGCAAACAACACTTCCGTGAGGGTGACACCCTCGTGCTGAAAGCGGACGAGGCCTTCATGAAAAACTGGGGCGACTCCTCCTTCTTCCTCATGGTGGCGGACGGAAAAGAGGCGGAACCGGCACTGAGTCCGTACAAGCGCCTGATGGCCGTGATCCTGATGGTGCTGATGATCATCGGCGCCGCCGTAGGCGAACTGCCGCAACTGCGCAACCTCGTTCCGGGCATGAAGTTCGACATGTTCTTCTTTGTCTGTGTCACCACCGTCATCATGGCCTGGATGAATATCTTCCCCGCACGCAAATACACCAAGTTCATCTCGTGGGACATCCTCATCACCATCGCCTCGGCCTTTGCCATCTCCAAAGCCATGCAGAACTCCGGCATGGCCGATGCCGTGGCACAGTTTGCCATCGGGCTGAGCAACGAACACCCCAACCCCTACCTGTTGCTGGCAGTGGTATTCATCATCACCAACCTGTTTACCGAACTGATGACCAACAACGCGGCAGCGGCCCTCTCCTTCCCCATCTCGCTGGCCATAGCGGAGCATCTGGGCGTCAGCCCCACCCCGTTCTTCGCCACAATCTGCATCGCAGCCTCGGCCTCGTTCTCCACTCCCATAGGCTACCAGACCAATCTCATCGTACAGGGCATCGGCAACTACCGCTTCGGTGACTTCGTACGCATTGGCTTGCCGCTCAACATCATGACACTGGTGCTCAGCGTGCTCCTGATCCCCATGATATGGCCTTTCTAACCCCTCCCATACACACAATCTGAGACACATCCCCTTCAAAAAAGAGACATGAAAGAAGAAAAGAACATATTTCCGATATTCGAGCAAATGCTGAGCCGCAAAGACAAGGAAGAACTGCTGGGCCAGCGCGGAACAATGCTATGGTTCACCGGTCTGAGCGGATCGGGAAAAAGCACGGTGGCAATCGCAGTGGAGCGCGAGCTGCACCGCAGGGGGAAGCTCTGCCGACTGCTTGACGGCGACAACGTGCGCACCGGCATCAACCGCGGTCTGGGCTTTTCCGAGGAAGACCGCCGCGAAAACATCCGCCGCATCGCCGAAACGGGAAAACTATTCGTAGACACCGGCATCATCACACTGGCCTCCTTCGTCAGTCCCACACGCGAACTGCGCGACATGGCCCGCGACATCATCGGAACGGAAGATTTCAAGGAAATTTATGTCTGCACTCCGCTTGAAGAGTGCGAGCGCCGCGACGTGAAAGGTCTCTACGCACGGGCACGGCGGGGCGAGATAAAAGACTTCACCGGCATCTCCGCTCCGTTCGAGGCTCCGGAACATCCGGCCCTCGCAATCGACACTTCCGTTGTGCCGCTCCGGGAAAGCGTGGAACGTATTCTGAAACTGCTCTCCCTCTGACGGCACAGCAAAACCCACGGACACATTCATAAAAAAACGAAATAATTTTGCACATCTCCGTCCAAGACGTAACTTTGTAAACCGATAGAAAAAATCCTTCTCGCCAATGAAACGAATCCTTATCACCCTGTTGTTGGGTCTCGCCGCAGGAACGGCAGTCCGTCTGACGGCCCAACCCGTCGCTACGTTCGATGTCCTGCGCCATGACTTCGGATCGCTCCTATGGAAAGTAGGCGGCCGCACCACCTTCAAGGTAACGAACACGGGCGATGAAAACCTGACCATACAGGACGTACATCCGGACTGCGGCTGCACCGTAGCGGCATGGACACGCGAGCCCCTGCGGCCCGGAGCCACCGGCGAGATTTACGTGGAATACGATGCCGAGCTGCTGGGACGCTTCCGCAAGCTGCTGGCCGTGAAGACCAACGCCTCGGACCAGCCGATATGGCTCACGGTGAGCGGCGATGTCGTAATGGAGAAAAAGGAATATTCGGGCGACTATCCGTATCGCATCGGCGACATTCATCTGAGTTCGGACAACATCGAGTTCGATGACGTGAACCGCGGAGACATGCCGGTCAAGGTGTTGCGCGTTTTCAACAACAGCAAGAAATCCTATTCGCCCGAGCTGATGCACCTGCCCCGCTACCTATCGGCCAAAGCCGACCCCGAAACCGTGCGGCCGGGACGTGTGGGTAATATCTACGTAAGCCTGAACAGCGAACTGCTACGCACAATGGGCCTGACACAGACCCACATCTACCTGAGCCGTTTCCCGGGAGACAGGGTGAACAAAGAGAACGAGATTTACGTCTCCGCAACCATCCTGCCCCAGAACGAATGGACCGCCGAACAGCTGGCCGCCGCCCCGACGGCAACTCTCGACAGCCTCTCGCTTGACCTGGGCGACATGGCCGGAAAGAAGAAGGTACGGGGATATATCACGATTTCGAATACCGGAAAATCCCCGCTCGTCATCAGCGCACTGCAAGTATACAACCCCGGACTGAGCGTCAGCCTGAACAAACGGCGCATCAAACCGGGACAAAGCGACAAACTGAAAATCACAGTCAATGCCAACAGCCATTATTTCAAAGGCCGCCGCCGCGTTCTGCTCATCACCAACGATCCTCAGAACCAGAAAATAGTGATAGACGTGACTGTAAAAAAATAGGAGAAAGTTTTTTCGTCTGAAAAAAAACTTTTATCTTTGCACCCGCAATCGGAAAGTAGCGCAGTTGGTAGCGCACTACGTTCGGGACGTAGGGGTCGGGCGTTCGAGTCGCCTCTTTCCGACACAATCCGGGATAACTGACGGAATGTCGTCAAGTTATCCCGGATTTTTCATTAAGAAGATGCCGTTTCCGGACAATCTCCTCCCGGGGAACATGAAATAAATACTAAAAACAGGCGTTTTCTTTCATTTTAGAAAAATTGTAAGTACTTTTGCATCTTGTAAAAAACTGAAATTACGCGACGACGCTTTATTCTGAAAGAATTATGAAAAGAATTACTCTTGCCGTCCTCACAATAGCCCTCACGGCTGTTCTGTCCGCATTGGCAACAAGTTGCAGCACGGACGACTCTTTGGAATACACCCCCTCGGGCGAGTGTTTCATAAAAGCCGCAGAGCTCGGGAAACTGAAACGGATTATGCACACTTTGGATTCCAAAGGAAAGGACAGCACATACGTCACACCCGTAACGGGCAGCTACTACCCTCTGAGCATTGACCAGAAAAACGGACGCATCTATAATGCGGACTCTCTGCCAAAAGGAACCGACGCAAAACGTATCGTATTTTCCACGATCGCAGCCTCGGGCAGCATAATGATCCGATCGCTCGCCACAGGAAAGGATACCGTCTTCACGGCATCGGACAGCACGGACTTCACTGCAGAGCGTCTGGTTACGGTATATAGCCCCGACGGGCTCTCGAAAAGGCCCTACCGCATGAACATCAATGTGCACCGCGAAGAACCCGACAGTTTCCGCTGGACACGTCTTGCCGCAGGCGATCCTCTTGTCGCCGCGCTCACACGTACCCGCGCACTCGTCAGGAACAACGAGATATATCTGTTCGGCAGCAGCACGGACGGAACCATTCTGCTTACAGCCCGCCCCGAGACACCGGTGGTATGGACACGGACGCTTCTGAACGAAGACATCGACATCCGTTCGGTGCAACTGTTCAAGAACCAGTTTTTCGCACTCTGCAAAGGTGAGGTCATGACTTCGACGGACGGACACACCTGGACTGCCACCGGAGCGGAACTGAAACCGGAACTTCTCCCGACAACAGGCTCGACTTTCATGACCGCCATAAAAGGCCGGCACATCTACAGTTCCACCGATGGCCGTACATGGACAGAAGACCGTGCCGACACACCGCTACAACTGCCTGTGGACCATGTGGCCGGCATCTGCATGCCCTCGCCTACAGACCCCCAATTTGAAAGTCTGTTGTTTGCCGGCCTGCTCAACGGGAACTCCGTTGTCTGGAAGCGCGACATAGACCTCAATCCCGAAGACAACGAAGTATTCCCTTGGATATATCTCCCTCCCGTAGACAATCCCGCCTATGCCTGTCCGGCAACGGAAGATCTCGTGCTGTTGCCATACGACAACAGCACCCTGCTCATAGGGATCGACCAAAAGACAAATGCTCCACTTCTGCGTCTGAGCAGAGACAACGGCCGCTCCTGGCGGGCCGACGAGTTTGGCATGCCCTCTTCTCTGGCCCCGCTTACCACCATAGCCGCCTCGGTCGACAAAGCCAACTGCATCTGGATATTCTGTAGCGGAAGTGGTGAGATTTGGAGGGGAAGGCTAAACCGTCTGGGATGGAAGGAGGAGACGGGCGCTTTCCTCAAATCAATGAAACGATGAAAGGATGCCGCCAGGCCCTCACTCCTTATATATTATAACGAAAAGAATCATCATGCCGATACGCTATATATGCTTGCTCATGTTTCTGCTCACGGCTCCGCGCGCAGCGGCACAGGAAGAAACGGAATACCGCCTCGAACTGGGCGCGGGAGCAGGCTTGGGATTCGGCCTTACGGATGTGAACGACAAATTTTTCGGCAACGCGCAACCCGCCGGAGGTTTGCTGGCCCGTTTTCTGCTGAATCCGCGGATGAGCATCAAAACCGCAGCGGGTTATACCCGGCTTACGGGAAATACCGGCGGCCGCTCCGCTTTTTATCCGGCCGTTCCCGACAACGCAGGCAACGAACAGTTGGATTTCAAAGCCGATGCCAAGCTCTATAGCCTGAGCGCATCCTACGAACTGAATTTCCTGCCCTACGGATTCCAGAAAAGCTATCAGGGTTTCTCGCGCATCACCCCTTTCATCCAAGTGGGGTTGGGACTGGCCTACAGCGATGCCGGCCGAAACGTGGCCTTCAACATTCCGATAGGAGCAGGCGTGAAATACAAAGTCGGACCACGGTTGAATCTGGGGCTCGACTGGCAGATGCACTTCTCTCTCAGCGATAAACTGGAGGGGCTGGAAGCGCCTTTGGGCATCTCTTCATCGGGATTCCGGAACAAAGACCATTTCTCGCTGACCATGCTGACGCTGACATACGACCTCTCGCCTCGCTGCCCCAACTGCAACAAGGACTGAGGCAAAACGCAAACGAAACAATACGAAGAATGACAACTCTCGAACAATTAGACCCGAACCGCATACCCGCACATATCGCCATCATCATGGACGGCAACGGGCGATGGGCCAAAGCGCGCGGACTGAACCGCAGTCTGGGCCATCAGGCTGGCGTGGAGACCGTAAAGATCATCACGGAGGCAGCCTCTAATCTGGGAGTGAAATATCTGACACTCTACACCTTTTCCACAGAAAACTGGAACCGGCCCACGGCAGAAGTGGCCGCTCTCATGTCGCTCATCCTCACCGCAATGGAAGAGGAGCTTTTCATGAAAAACAACGTCCGCCTACGCACGATCGGAGATCTGAAACGCCTGCCGGAGGAAGTGCAGACAGCCATCCGGAAACTGGAACAACACACAGCAGGAAATACCGGTACGACCTTGGTTATCGCCCTGAGCTATTCGTCCAAATGGGAAATAACGGAAGCCGTCCGGAATATTGCCGCCCGGGTCGCAAACGGAGAAACGGCGACCGGAGACATTGACGAAGACACGCTCAACGCCGAAATGTCCACCGCTTTCATGCCCGATCCGGATCTTCTGATCCGCACGGGAGGCGAAAAGCGCCTGAGCAATTATCTGCTGTGGCAGTGCGCCTACTCCGAACTGTATTTCTGCGACACCTATTGGCCTGACTTCAACCAGGAGGCATTCTGTCAGGCCATCCTCGATTATCAAAAACGCGAACGCCGTTTCGGTAAGACCAGCGAACAAATCGTAGCAACCCAATCTGAACAATAGATCCTATGAACCATATATTTTCTGTCCGTTTCCTTCTGGCATTCTGCCTTCTGATGACTGCAACCCTACGGCTGAACGCACAAAACCAGCCGGAGATCACATATACAGCCGACCATCCCCGCTATATTCTGGGAGGACTGACCATCGAAGGCGGAAAAAATTTTGACGAAGAACTGCTTAAAAGCATATCGGGCCTGAAGATAGGCCAAAGCTACGAGATTCCCGGACCCGACATCAGCGACGCCATCCGGCGCTACTGGCAGCAGCGTCTATTCTCGAACGTACGCATCGAAGCCGACAGCATCGTAGGCAGCAGAATATACCTGCGTGTCATTCTCACGGCCCAGCCACGCATCTCCAGCATCAACTATACGGGGGTGAAAAAGACGGAACGCGAAGATATTGAAAAGAGACTCGGGCTCCAGACCGGCAGCCAGATCACTCCCGACATGGTAGACCGCGCAAAAATCATCATCAAACGCTACTTTGAGGAAAAGGGATTCAAAAATGCCGCCGTGGAAATCGTCCAGCGCGAAGACGTGACGGGAGAGAACAAGGTGCTCGTGGATGTCAACATCAACAAGAACGAGAAAATCAAGGTGCGCCACATCTATATAACAGGTGTCGAGCATAAAAAGATCGGCAAACTGAAACGTGCCATGAAAAAAACACACGAGAAATCTCTGCGGAACCTGCTACGCTCAAAGAAATACCTGCCCGAGAAATACGAGGAAGACAAAGGCCTCCTGATAGACCGCATGAACTCGTGGGGCTACCGCGACGCCCTAATCCGGAAAGACAGCGTCGCAACCGTAGACGATTCACACGTCGACATCTATCTTGACCTGTACGAAGGGCAGAAATACTACCTGCGCGATGTCGTATGGGTGGGCAACACGGTATACCCTTCGGAAAGTCTGGCCCGCACACTCAAAATGAAACGCGGAGACCTCTACGACCAGTCTTTAATGAACAAACGTCTTTTCTCGGACGAGGATGCCATCGGCAACCTCTACTACAACAACGGATACGTGTTTTACCGTCTCACACCCGTTGAGATCAATGTCGACGGAGATTCCATTGATCTGGAGATGCGCATCCACGAAGGCAACCAGGCCACGTTCAACAATGTCCGCATCGCCGGCAACGACCGGGTCTACGAAGACGTAATCCGACGCGAGCTGCGAACCAAACCCGGCGACCTCTTCACGATGGATGCCATCCAGCGTACCTTGCGCGAACTGGCCAGCATGAACCAGTTCGACCCCGAAGCCCTCCAGTCCGAAATCGGTAAAAACATCCGTCCGGACGAGGCCAGCGGTACGGTAGACATCACCTATCCGCTCGTCACCAAAGGCGGCGACCAGGTAGAACTTTCCGCCGGCTGGGGACAGACCGGCATCGTGGGCCGCATAGGTTTGAAATTCACAAACTTCTCCATCCAGAATCTCTTCGGAAAAGGCTCCAAACGCGCCGGTTTCATTCCTCAGGGAGACGGTCAGACGCTCTCCATCAGCGGCCAGACAAACGGTACTTACTACCAGAGCTACTCCCTCTCCTTCCTCGATCCCTGGTTCGGCCGCAAACGCCCCAACCAGTTCTCCGCGTCTTTCTTCTATTCCAAGCAGAGCGACGTAAGTTCCGACTTCTACAACAGCAACTACTACAACAACTATTACAACTACCTCTACGGCAACAACAGCAACTACTACAACTATTCCAACTACTACGACCCCGACAAGTATGTGAAAATGTTCGGCTTCTCTCTGGGCTTCGGAAAACGTCTGAGCTGGCCCGATGACTACTTCATGTTCATGGCCGAACTTTCCTATACCCGTTACATACTCAAATCCTGGCAATACTTTCTCATCACAGACGGTAACTGCAACAACATCGGCCTGACACTCACCATCAACCGCTCCTCTACCAACCATCCGTTCTACCCGAGCCGCGGTTCCGAGTTCCTGCTTTCCGTCACTGCCACCCCTCCCTATTCCCTCTGGGACAAAAAGGACTACAAAAACCTGGCCACCAACTACCAGAGTGCCGACTACCAGAGAGAGGCGCAGGAAAAATACCGCTGGATAGAATACCACAAATGGAAATTCAAGTTCCGCACCTTCACCGCACTGACCGGCGGACTGAAAGCTCCGGTCCTCATGACACGCGTGGAATGCGGCATTCTCGGTGCATACAACCGCTACAAGAAGTCACCCTTCGAGACCTACTACGTGGGTGGTGACGGCATGTCGGGCTACTCCACAGGCTACGCCACCGAAACCATCGGCCTGCGCGGCTATGACAACGGTTCGCTGGCCGGAAACAACGGACAGAACGGTTACGCCTACAGCCGTATGACGCTGGAGCTCCGCTACCCCCTCATGCTCGAAGCCTCCACCAGTCTCTATGCCCTTGCCTTCGTTGAAGGAGGTAACGCATGGAGCGATGTCAACAAATTCAATCCTTTCAACATGAAGCGCAGTGCCGGTATCGGTGTGCGCATCCTGCTGCCGATGGTAGGTCTGATGGGCATCGACTGGGCCTACGGTTTCCAGAAAAACATCAACGGACAGAAAGCCGGCGGCCCACAGTTCCACTTCATCATCGGACAGGAATTCTAAAATCACAAAACCTGAAATAGAGAGAACCGGGAAATAATTTTATTTATTCACCAAAAAAGAGAACAACATGAAAAAACTAATCACACTCGGAGTCCTGCTGCTCAGCTTCAGCCTCGGCGCGTCCGCACAGAAGTTCGCGCTCATCGACATGGAATACATCATGAGCAACATCCCCGCCTACGAACGGGCCAGCGAACAGTTGAACCAGGTATCCAAGAAATGGCAGGCCGAGGTCGAAGCCATCGACAACCAGGCAAAAACCCTCTACAAGAACTATCAGAACGAGGCAGTCTTCCTCTCCGAAGCACAGAAGAAAGAGCGCGAGCAGGCCATTATAGACAAGGAAAAGGAAGCCGCCGAACTGAAAAAGAAATATTTCGCGCCGCAGGGCGAACTTTACAAAAAACGCGTATCGCTCATCGAGCCCATACAGGACGAAATATACAATGCCGTCAAAGGCATTGCCCAAAGCAAAGGGTTCCAGCTCATTCTGGACCGCTCCTCGGACGCGGGCATCATTTTTGCCTCACCCTCCATCGACATCAGCAACGAGGTTTTGAGCAAATTAGGCTATTCCAACTAAAATCATTATATTTGCATCCCGCACAAAACGAATCAACAATTAAAAAATAAAGACATTATGATCAAAAAAATTCTGATGCTGGTGCTGCTTGCCACACCGCTGAGCCTTGCCGCCCAAAAGTTCGCTCACTTCAACATGCCCGAAGTGGTACAGGCTCTGCCTGCCTACAAAACAGCCCAGACCGAGCTGGAAGACATGGCCAAAAAGTTTGAGACCGATCTCAACGAGATGCGCAAGGAAATCACCACCAAGATGGAGAAATACCAGACCGAGGTGAACGAAAGTACTCCCGCCAACATTCGCCAACGCCGCGAACAGGAAATCATGGACATGCAGCAGAAGTTCGAGCAGGCCCGCCAGGACAACGCACAGGCTTTCGAGGAAACCCGCCAGTCCAAGATGCAGCCTCTCTACCAGAAGATTTCCGATGCCGTAAATGCCGTAGCCAAAGAAGGCAGCTACGTCTATGTCATCGACAAAGCCGGTGCCCAGGCCACCATCTTCATCAACGAAAGCCTCAGCGAGGACGTTACCAAGAAAGTAATGGGCAAGCTCGGCATCACCGCACCTGCCGCCAAATAAGCGGAAAGACATTTTCAAGAGAGGACGGAAAAAGTTTCGGAAGAAACACCTTTCATCCTCTCTTATTTTTTTTGAATACATAAAAGAATATACCCAAAAGAAAAACATTTTCAATCAGAATATAAAACCAATATGCAGAACAACAATTTAAATATCAATACCTTAGACAGTATTCAGGGGGGGTAAAAACAAACTCGAATGAAAGAATCAATTATATTGATATAGCCAGAGGTATAGGTATCATTGGCGTAGCCTGGATTCATACCTCACCTCCAGCTTGGCTCACTCCAGATATAGTAAACTCCATTTTCTTTTTTCTGTCTGGAATTTTCTTCAAGCCAAAACCACTACAAAATGTGCTAAAAAAATGGATTCGCACACTCATTATACCCTTCCTTTTCTTTTATCTTCTTTCTTATCCATTTAGAGTCTTGATGCACTTTTGGGATACCCGCACTTTGGAAACTTTCAATTGGTTGTGCCTGTTCGATATTTTCAAGATTGAAGAACGTAGTGACTACCTCTTTGTCAATGTTCCATTATGGTTTATTCTGTGCCTGCTAATGATCCAGGCAATTTACAGTCTTCTTCAACAACTGGACCAACGAATTCTGTTTATATTGGCTCTCCTCTGCATTCTTTTCAAAGATATTCTCCTGAACTTTCCCTCTCCGTTTATGATCAACAACGCACTTTACTGGATTAACTTCTACATCATGGGACATCTGTTTGGCAAAAAAATTCTCCGCCTTCTACAAGATAGCAAAAAACGACTTTATTTCACAGGAACCGTTCTCACTCTCTATGCCCTATTTATCCTTCCTTTCTTTAAAATCAACTCCTACATTCCGGCTAATCTGCTCCATCATGCATACTTATATACAATAATTCTATCGCTGATAAGCCTATCGTCCTTCTTCAATCGTGACAGCAGTCTGAAGACTATCCGATTTTTCGGCATTAATTCTTTAATCGTCCTCGGCATACATATCCTATTTGAAATTCCACTCAAACGCATTGAATACAGCTTGCTGCACGAGCACACTCTTATCATTTCCATCATCATCACGGCCATCACACTATTTCTATGCTACCATTTTGCCATCTGGGCAAACAAACACATTCCTCATCTGGTTGGAAAATCTTAAAGATTGAGCAAGTTATGACAGATTTCGCTTATCACCAATTTTACAAGTTCTTATAATTCATCGCCTCCCATTTCTGATGCAACCGCAACCAGCATTTACCATTGCGGATGTAGAAACCGTAACCGAGTTTTTCCCCTCTTCACCGGATCGCCTCTACCCCCATTCTTCAGCTCCGGACAGAGGACGGACTTCTCCACACAATTCACACAACAGACAGCGGCGGGAAGACTACCATGAGTCTTCCCGCCGCATAAGCCGGTTCACAGGAGGAAATGCGCCTCCTTATTTCTTCACCACCTTGTATGTTGAGGTGCCTTTCTTCACAATATAGATGCCGGCAGGCAGACCGGAGGTGGACGTGCCTACAACCACTCCCTGAAGGTTATAGACGGCAACGGCCTGGTCGGAATTACCGGTTGTCACGTTGCGGACAGCCGTCACATCGGCAAAGTCGGAATAGACGATCTTCATCATCGGCTCGTACTGACCCGAGATCACTTCTTCACTTTCGTCGTCATACTCCACCATATACTCTTCCTGCAACGCCTCCTTAACGGCACCTGTCGTCTCGTCGTATGTATAAACAGTGCGGGTTCCGGAGATCATTTCGAGTTCGTCGGCCGGAGTTTCCTGTCCGCGGTACTCCTCAAGGGTGCAGTTGCCAAACTTGTCATACTTCATGACCAGCGACTCACGGATGCACTCGTCTTCGGTCAGATCGCCGTCCTCGTTTTCGTCCATGTAGTAAGCATGCTCCTCTACAAAGCTGCCGTTCTCATCGGTAACGGTGTAAGTGTTCACCGTTTTCTCCATACCGTCGGCCGAGGTAACCGTAAGGACGAAATCAGCCTTGCCTTCCTTGTAGACAACTTCGCAGTGTTCCGCCAGCTCCGCGTCTTCGCCCTCTCCCCAGTAGGTATCGGCCTTTTTGAAACGGTTGGCTCCCAACAACAGCCCGTCAAAATCTTCCAGAATCTGTCCGTCCGTGTTTTCCCACTCTATATTTCTGTACACCGTCGGGGCACCCAATAGGACTTTTCCTGTCTCAGGATCAAACCCTTCGGACTGGCGATAGGCGTAGGTAACGGCTTTCCCCGTAGCCTCATCGTAGGTGATGTCAATGCGCGAATCCACATCCCAGCTATCCGTATAGCTGAAATAGGCCGAACGCTCCACCAAGATGACACGCCCTTTGGCATCGCGCGTGACGGTCTTCCGCTGCGACTGCTTGTTGCCGGGGCCCCAGTCGTTTTCCACATCGTCCCATTTGTATTCCATCTTCGAGGTCATGAAATCCGTCACAACGGGATCATACGTTTTTTCCGTTTTCTCCTCGTAGATCCACTCCTCTCCACTTCCGCTCTCATCGCTTTCCAGAACATTGCACACCTGCATGTTGTTGGCATCGTAGGTATAGGTGTTGCGCGTGAGCCAGCCGTCTTCATCGGTGGTCACGGTCAGGAGATTGCCGGCCTTGTCATAGGTAAGCGTACTGGTAGCCATAGGCAGCCATTCGCCCTCCTCGTAGATATAGAACACTTCGGCCGTGGGCTTCCACAGCGACACAGGCTGTGCGGCAGCGGCCTTGCGTTTCCCCACCAAGTCAGCGCGGAACAGTGCCTCCGACAATTTTTTCGTCACCGCAGTCTTGGGCGCTTTCGTCCGCATGCGGATAGATTTTTTCGAGACTTGCGCTGTTGCGCCGGCGGCACATAGGAGCAAAGATACTAAAAAGGTAGATTTTCTCATAAACTGTTTATTATTGGATTTATACTTGTTCAGTATTAATTAAATATTACTGTCCGCTAAACCATATAAGAGTGAGTCCAACTTCCTGAACGGCAGAAGTTGGGCTTACTTTTTGTATTTGACAAGCCCCCTCAGCCGTTTTCAGGTACTTCGGGAGGGGATTCCGATGCTTCGGCGAGCATGATTTTCAGGTCTGCATCGGGCTGATTGAGGAACTTTTCGAGATTCAGGTAATACATCAGCACAATTCTGACGATTGTAGCAAGCCCTGAGAAGCTCCAACGTCTTTCGAGTTTGCTTTGAAGTACTGACAGCAGCAGATTTGCGATGAGTGTAACCCATATCTGGATTTTGATGGCGTTGGCGCTCTCTCCATAGAAGTATCTCAAGGGGAAGT
>Ga0209694_1001923_pt1 | contig 19508 bp, 13 predicted proteins | sample GluameincwithD2O_FD_187499 | JGI IMG/M metagenome (GOLD analysis project Ga0209694, IMG submission 187499) | Mouse cecum microbial communities from Vienna, Austria - Glucosamine amended microcosms incubated with D2O (SPAdes) (version 2) | ecosystem: Host-associated > Mammals > Digestive system >... | reverse complement strand
GACTACTATGAGGGCTCCAATCCCTTTAAGGATGTGCCCGCCTGGGCCGCCCCCTACGTGGCCGCCTGCTATGCCAACGGCATTGTCTCCGGCTACGACGCTGTTACCTACGGCTCCGGTGACCCCGTCACCGCCGTGCAGGCCGCTTCTATGATGATGCGTGCCCTGGGCTACTTCAAGTACCCCAGCGACTACAGCAACAACGGCGGCTTCGAGCTGGCCACCGTGAAGCAGGCCAGCAAGATCGATCTGTTCCGTCAGATCAACGCCAACGCCAAGGACCCCCTGACCCGTAATCAGGTGGCCCAGCTGGCGCTGAACGCCCTGAAGACCCCCATCGTGGAGGCCGACGACAAGACCTTCAACCTGGTTGACGGCAACGGCAACCTGGTGGTCACCGGCGGTCAGGTGAACTACGTGGTCACCGCCTCCAATCAGGCTTTTGCCCGTGCTATCGACGACGCTGAGAGCAACGGCAACGCCCTGAACGGCGTGAACGGCTTCATCATCGAGCTGGGCGAGAAGCTGTACAACGGCGATCTGAAGCTGAACAACAACTCCACCGACGTCTTTGGCCGTCCCGCCCGCGCCTGGGAGCTTGACGGCAAGGCCATCGGCACCTACGCCAAGAAGGAACTGCTCAAGCAGGAGTGGACCGCCAAGGTCACCGGCAAGGATCTGTACGACCTGCTGGGCAAGGACACCATTAACGACTACGATTTCACCATCACCATCGACGGTGAGACCGAGGAGAACGTGCTGAAGTACGTGGCCAACACCGCCGCCGATCAGTACTACTTCACCAAGGACAGCCTGATTAAGACCAACACCAAGCAGGTGGGCGGCACCGGCAACGGCGTGCTGACCCAGGTGTATGTGGACACCGCCAAGAAGGATGTCTACATCGCCATCATCAACACCTACCTGGCCAAGGCTGACGCCGACTACAGCTCCAAGAAGGACGAGGTCAGCTTCACCGTCTGGAGCATCACCGAGTACAACAAGACCGGCAAGCTGGTCAAGGACACCAAGGACACCAAGTCCCTGACCGTCAAGGGCGAGGACTTCGCCATTGAGGACGTGAAGGACGGCGACATCGTTCTGGTCAACGTGGCCGAGGGCGAGATTAAGCGGATCATGGACCCCGAGGTCATTGACAAGACCGCCATCAACTCCTTCAAGAACGGCAGCTGGGTCAAGGCCGACGGCACCCAGTATGACTACTCCGGCACCGCTCAGTACGACACCGACGTGCTGAACAAGTACGACAAGAACAACATGAAGGATACGGAGTACCGTCTCTTCCTGGATCAGTACGGCTACCTGGCCGGCATCGAGATCATCGACGAGCCCGACCAGTACGTATTCCTCACCGGCCTGAACACCAACGCCGGCAACCTGAGCAACGAGACGGCCGACGGCCGCGTGATCTTCATGGACGGCAGCTCTGAGGTCGTGAAGATCAACATGAACAAGAGCAAGAGCGCCGATGGCACCTCCCTGGCCACCAAGACCACCGGCAACTCCACCCGGAATACCTGGTGCGAGTACTCCGTCAACAGCAACAACGTCTACACCCTGACCGAGGTTCCCAACTCCAAGGCCACCTTTGTGAAGTCCGGCGAGAACTACGACGTGGGCCAGAGCCGCAACTTCGACGAGGGCACCACCGCCAACGAGAACATCGTGGCGCTGGACAAGAAGCACGTCACCCTGAACGGCATCACCGGCACTGACTTCCTGAAGGTCTATGCCAACGACAACACCGTTCTGCTGTCCGCCGAGACCAGCCTGATCTACGCCGCGGACGTGGAGGAGAACGCTGTCATCATCAGCGGCGTGGACGGCCTGACCACCGGTATCCAGAGCGCCAACCTGAACGCCTGGAACGCCGCCGCAGTGATCAAGAGCGACGCCAGCTATGTGAAAGCCTCCCTCAAGAACGTCAACGTCTCCAACGGCGTTTACACCCTGTTCAATGACAGCGGCTACGTCATCGCCGCCGTCGTGGTGGGCGAGGACGAGGGCACCACCACCCAGTACGCCTACATCACCAGCAGCGACGCCAACAGCGAGACCTGGACCAGCGGCGACAGCAAGGCCTCTGGCGACGGCGAGTGGCTCTGGACCCGTGACGTGGTCATCAACGGCGAGCAGACCACCCTCACCGAGAAGGGCGACACCAACCCCTACATCCGCCAGATGGCGCGCGGCGAGTGGTGGGAAGTCAAGTTTAACGCCGAGGGCCACGTGCGCAAGGCCTCTAAGGTCACCTTTGCCGATACCTCCGGCAAGTTCATCAACAACATCAAGCTGGTCGAGGCTTCTGTTGAGAAGTTCGACACCGTGGTGCTGTGGCACGACCTGACCGCCAAGGAGTACGGCATCAGCGTCAAGGGCAACACCCTGCAAATCGACAACGCTTCCGACGATAAGTTCGGCTTTGCCGTGCGCAATGACGCCAAGATCGTCCTGGCTCAGGACAGCGAGATCTACCGCAACGGCGTGGGCACCGGTAAGTACGACCTGATGGATGTCATCACTGAGTACGACAACGGCGCCAAGGGCCTGGAGAAGGCCGTCAAGGACCTGGAAGCCAATGACGACTTCAAGGGCTATGTCAGCGCCGTGTTTGAGGGCGGCGTCGCCACCAGCGTCGTGATCTGGGATAAGACCCACGGCAAGGTGGAGATCGGCAACGAGGGCACCGCTGAGGGCATCATCAATGTGGACTTCACAACCGATCCCGACGATGTGGTAGTCGAGTGGAACGGCGATAAGGCTCCCACCGAGGATGAGTGCGTTTCCGCTATCATCGACGCTCTGGAGCAGGCCGGCTACACTGTGACCAAGGTCACCGAGGATAGCACTGGTACTCACTTCGAGACCGAGCGCACCGTCAATGGCAAGATCGTGAAGAAGACCTTCACCTATGACGGCAGCACCGTGGAGAAGATTGAGATCACCGTCGATGGCACTAAGGTGTACATTGACAACACCGTGACCAAGACCTATGCCGCTCTGGCCGCTCTGACTGACGAGGACGGCAAGAAGATCGTGAAGGATAAGGGTACCTGGGTCAAGGCCAAGCTGGGCAGTGCTGATGCGGACTATATTGAGCTGGCCTCTAACACTAGCAATATCACCATCGCCGATGGCGACACCTTCGAGTTCGGCTATTACAAGCTGGAAGTGACTGAGGATGTGGACACCACTGGCGCAACCACCAATCTGGGCTCCGCCACTCTGAAGGCTTACCTGAAGGGTGAAGAGGCTGGCGCTGAGACCTTCATCAAGAAGGAAGCTATTGATGTGGCGCTCGACCTGAAGAACACCCATGCCTCCGAAAATACCGCAGGCGCTCTGACCATCACCAGCGACAACGGAACCGTGACCTCCGTCAATGGCAAGAACGGCTCCAAGCTGGAGGTCCTCAAGGCTACCGAGGGTGTTGAGGTTGTTGTCAGCCTCGCCGCTAAGGATATTACCGATGATATCAACATCGAGCTGACTGCTACTGACTTCGTGGGCACTATTTCCATGACGGTCAACTATAAGGGCGAGACCAAGAACCTTACCCTTCCTGAGAACGTTGCCAGATGGTCCGAGGTTCTGAAGGCCGCCGGCTGGGATGACAGCGTGGCCGCTACTAGCGGTAAGGTCCGCCTGGACAGCGACTGGACCAAGGGCGAGGCCGCTAATGGCACCATCGGCAACGACTTCAAGACCGCCGGTAAGATCACAGACAAGCTGAGCGTAACCTTCGGCTGTGTTGAGATGGGCCGTGCGGCTGACACCAACACTGCGTTTGCGGGTACTGATGTTATCGCCTGGACTGCTGGTACAACTGCCTGGACTACTCAGGCTACCAAGTACTTCATGGTTCCCGGCGAGGAGATCACCGCTGTGGTGGACCTGAGCAAGGTCACTGCGACCGGTGGAACTGCGGTTGCGGCTGGTGCTGCTCCCAGCATTGCCATTGGTGGAGCAACCAATGCCGCCAGTGTGAGCGCCAATGTCACCGGCTTGGCTGTGAAGACGGCTGCTGACGACGACACTGCCGTGAGTGCTACCACGTCTTGGGACGCTACTGCCAAGAAGGTTTCCATTGGTGGTGTGGCAGAGGATAATGTCATTACCGCTGGTAAGGTTACCTTTACCATCGTGGTCGGAGAGACTGCGGATGCCGGTCTGACTATCACCACTGCGAATCCTACAACCTGATTTTAAGCACTTTTGTCCGTTGATTGAAAAAAGGAGCCCGTCCCCGAAAGGGGGCGGGTCTCTTTCATCCTCCGGGTTAATTCAGGAAAGCGAAGACATAGTACCGCATACCGCTTTCATTCATTTGGTCGTTAGCGTAGGTAGAGTGCCATCTGACGGTTTTCCCCGACCAGGAGAGGGTAGCGCGCCGGGCGTCGGTGGCGCCCAGGCGGACGCTGGAGCTGGCCTGGGGCAGAAGAATCATAATCTCCCCCTCCTCGTTGATGATAACGGCGAACAGCGGCATTTGGGGGAAGGTGATGCTCCGTGCGTTGCCGCTCCCGATGCCGCCGCTGCCGGAGTAGCTGGTGGTCCAGACCTGGCAGTTGCCCATCTTGGCGAGCTCGGCCGCGTGGGCGGCCAGCAGACCGTCGTGAGCGGCCAGCGCCGCGTCGATTTTGGCGTTGTCAGCGTTGAAGTCCTCCATCTGGACCCGGTCGGAGCGCTCCCACTGGCTGAGCTGGTAGTTTTCGGTGTGATTGGTTGACATTGTTGTTTCCTCCATGATTGATAAATTTTCGAATGTAGGGCAAGGGCTCTGCCCTTGCCTTTTAAAAAGGCGGTATCTGATTAGGCAAGGGCAGAGCCCTTGCCCTACATGACGTACCCCCTCAATAACCCCGAAAAATCCCCCAAAAGTCGCACGTTTCCGTGCACCGAACAGAACCGAGGGGAAAGTGCGCCCTTTTTTCTTGCATTTGGGGCCGGATTGGGATATGATGATGGTATCAAGTATCGAAGGGGGTCCCATCCATGCGGGACGGTTTTATAAAGGTGGCGGCGGGCACGCCGAGGATCAAGGTCGCGGACTGTGACCACAACGCGGGGCAGATCGTCGCCCTGATGGAGGCGGCGGCGGCCCAGGGGGTAAAGGTGCTGGCCCTGCCCGAGCTGTGCGTCACCGGCTACACCTGCGGGGACCTGTTTTTGCAGGAGACCCTCCTCCGCGGGGCGGAGGACGCCCTGAGCCGCATTCTGGAGGAGACGGCACGGCTGGACATGCTCACCGCCGTGGGCCTGCCGGTGTGGAACCGGTGGGACAGCAGGCTGTACAACTGCGCGGCGGTGATTAACCGGGGCAAAATTCTGGGGCTGATTCCCAAAATTCATATCCCCAGCTACGGCGAGTTCTACGAGGGCCGCTGGTTTGCCTCGGGCCGTGGGGCGGATTATCTTCTCACCCTGTGCGGCCAGCGGGTCAATTTGGATGCCCACAACCCGGTGGTCTTTGACTGCGAGAATGTCCCCGGTCTGACCGTGGGGGTGGAGATCTGCGAGGACCTGTGGTCCGCCGACCCGCCCTCCGCCCGGCTGGCCCTCGCCGGGGCCACCGTGATTTTGAACCTGTCCGCCTCCAACGAGCTGGCGGGCAAGGCGGCCTACCGCCGGTCCCTGGTGGCGGGCCAGTCCGCCCGCCTGGTGTGCGGCTATGTCTACGCCGACGCCGGCGAGGGGGAGTCCACCACCGATCTGGTCTTCGCCGGCCACAACCTCATCGCGGAAAACGGGACGATTTTAGCGGAGAAGCGGTTTGAGACAGGTCTGACCGTCTCCGAGCTGGACATGGGCCGCCTGGCCCATGAGCGCCGGCGGATGAATACCTTCGGCGCGGCGGAGGGCTCCTCCTACCCCTGCTTCTTCCGGCTGGAGGCGGAGGACACCGCCCTCACCCGGCCTGTGGGGAAGAACCCCTTCGTCCCCGAGGACGGCGGGGACCGGCGGGAGCGGTGTGAGGAAATTTTTACCATTGCCGCCCTGGGGCTGAAGCAGCGGCTGGAGCACACCCGGGCCTCCTGCGCGGTGGTGGGACTGTCCGGCGGGCTGGACTCCACCCTGGCCCTGCTCATCACCGCCCGGGCCTTCGATATGCTGGGCTGGCCCCGGTCGGACATTCTGGCCGTCACTATGCCCTGCTTCGGCACCACCAGCCGCACCAAGTCCAACGCCCAGGTCCTGGCCGAGCGGATCGGCGCCGGCTTCCGCACGGTGGACATCGGTGAGGCGGTGGGGGTCCACTTCCGGGATATCGGCCAGTCCATGGAGGACCTGTCCATCACCTTTGAGAACGGCCAGGCCCGGGAGCGCACCCAGGTGCTGATGGACCTGGCCAACCAGCGGGGAGGACTGGTCATCGGCACCGGCGACCTGAGCGAGCTGGCCCTGGGCTGGGCCACCTACAACGGCGACCACATGTCTATGTACGGGGTCAACGGCTCCATCCCCAAGACCCTGGTGCGCCACCTCACCGCCTACGCCGCGGACAAGGCGGAGGGCTCCGACCCCGCGCTGGCCGCCGTCCTCCGGGACATTCTGGACACCCCCGTCTCCCCCGAGCTGCTCCCCCCCAAGGAGGGGGAGATCGCCCAGCGGACCGAGGACCTGGTGGGCCCCTACGAGCTCCACGACTTCTTCCTGTACTACGCCGTCCGCTGGGGCTTCGGGCCCCGGAAGGTGTTCCGGCTGGCGGTGGCCGCCCTGGGGGAGGACTATGACCGGGAGACCATCCTCAAGTGGCTGAAGAACTTCTACCGCCGCTTCTTCGCCCAGCAGTTCAAGCGCTCCTGCCTCCCCGACGGCCCCAAGGTGGGCACCCTGGCCCTCTCCCCCCGGGGAGATTGGCGGATGCCCTCCGACGCGGTGAATGCCCTGTGGATGAAGGAATTGGAAACATTGTAAGGACAGCGAAAGGCCCCGCCAACCAGCGGGGCCTTTTGTCATCGAAACAACTCACACGCTCTACAGCCGAGCGCCTTAGCCAGCTTGCAGGTGTGGATAACCGACATTTCTTTGGGCAAGACATTCTGCTCCAGCTGCGCCAGCATGTCCAGCGGGAGACCGCTTTCTTTTGCCAATGCCTCCAGGCTTTGGCCTCGCTGTTTCCGTAGCCGCCTTATATTGTCGAAGAATATGCTTTGGCTTTCCTCTATGCTCATAATATTCATCACCTCAAAAGTTTTAATTTCAAGTGTTTTTGAGATTTTCTAACATATAAATAAAATTATGCCAGAATTTATGCCAAAAGTAAATGGCATAAATTCTGGCATTTATAATATGTTTGAGGTGAATTTTATGATTTATCACAATATTCGCAACCTCAGAGAAGATAACGATTGGACACAGCAATATGTCGCCGACTATTTAGGCGTTAATCGCCGCACCTACTCCGCATATGAGACAGGCACTAACTCCATGGTTCCGGAAATACTGATTCAATTATCTGAACTTTACGATACCAGCGTTGATTACCTTTTGGGGTTAACTGATGTGCAGGAACCCTACCCAAGAAAATAGAAACAGCGCTGAAAGGGCTGCTTTCAGCGCTGTTTGTTTACTCTGCGGCAACAGGAGCAGCTTCCGTCTCGGCGGAGGGCGCTCCCTTTTTCTTTTTCCGGGAGAAGATGTGGCTCAGATCGTCAATGACGGAGTAGTAAACCGGGGTAAACAGCAGGGTGATAATGGTGGAGATGACCATGCCGGAGATCATGGTAATGCTCATGTCGGACATCATCTCCGCCGCCCCCTCGGACAGGCCCAGGGCCATGGGCACCAGGGCCAGGATGGTGGTGAGGGTGGTCATCAGCACGGGCCGGATACGCAGGGGACAGGCGTGGAGGATGGCGTCCACCCGGCTCTCCCCCTGCTCCCGGCGCTGGCGGATGTAGTCCACCAGGATGATGGAGGAGTTGACCACCGTGCCGGCCAGCATAATCAGGGCCACCAGAGAGATCATAGACAGGTCCCGTCCGGTGAGGGGCAGTGCGAACAGGGCCCCGCTGAAGGCCACGGGGAGGATCATCATAACGATCACCGGCATAAGGAAGGACTCAAACTGGGAGGCCAGCACAAAATACACCAGGCCCAGGGCTACGACCAGGGCCAGCAGCAGATCGCCAAAGCTGTCCATCATGTCCTCATAGGCGCCCGAGATGGCCGCGGTGTAGCCGTCGGGCAGGGTGTAGCCGTCCAGGATTTTCCGCACCTCCCGGGTGATGGCGGTGGTGTCGCCGCTGATGGTGTCGCCGGTGACAGATATCTGCCGGGACTGGTTGACCCGGATGATGTTCTGAGGGGCCAGAACGATGTTCACCTCGGCCACCGAGGACAGGGGCACCGTTCCGCCGAAGGCGGAGGGGACCGGCATGGACTTCAGGGCGTCCAGGCTGGCGGCGGACCGGCCGTCACCCTTGACCACCACATCCAGCTCTTTGTTGTTGATGGTCACGGTGGTGGCGGTGGAACCCGACAGCTCCGACCGGACGGCGGCGCCCACAGAGGCGGCGGTGAGGCCGTACTGGGAGGCCGCCTCCCGGTTCATGGTGACGGTGACCTGCTCCACCTCCTTGGCCACGGAGGTGCCCACATCCACCGCGTCAGGCAGCCGCTCGATCTGGGCGGCCAGGTCCTTGGCGATCATCACCAGGGTGTCGTAGTCATTTCCGGTAATATCCACGCTGATGTCCGCCCCGCTGCCCATCAGCGCGGTCATGTCGGAGGCGGAGACGGTGATCTCACAGCCGGCGATATCCCGCACCAGCTCCCGCAGGGCGTGAGCAATGTCGCTGCTGCTCCGGTCCCGGTCCTCCTTGTCGGAGAGCACCAGGTTCAGCGAGGAGGTCTCGGGCTGGGTGATGTGGTAGATGGACTCCAGCTCGGGCACGTTCTCCATGGCGATGTCCACAATCCGGTCGGCAATGGCGGCGGTGTCCTTCACCTCAGAGCCCACGGGGGTGGTGATGGACACCTGGACCATGCCCTGGTCCATCTCGGGCATGAGGACCATCCTGGTGGACAGGCAGGCCAGAATAAAGACGGCGACCAGCGCCACGGAGGCCAGCATTCCCACCCACAGATGGCGGACAAAGTAGCCCAGCAGGCCGGTATAGATCTCGTTCAGCAGGGCGCCCGGGCCCTTTTTGCCCTCGGCGTGCTTTTTCGCCTTCTTCTCCGCCTTTTTCAGGGCGTGCTGGTGGACCTTCTTCTCGTCCAGCAGGAAGTAGCACAGCAGGGGCACCAGGGTGATGGCGATGACCAGGGAGCCCAGAATCAGGAAGGAGATGGTGAGGCAGAAGTCGTCAAAGAGCATCCCGGCCATGCCGCCGGTGAGCCCCAGGGGCAGAAAGACGGCCACGGTGGTGAGGGTGGAGGCGGTGAGGGAGGTGAAGACCTCCCGGGTGCCCTCCACACAGGACTCCAGACGGCTGTGCCCCTCGGCGGAGTAGCGGTAGATGTTCTCCAGCACCACGATGGAGTTGTCCACAATCATGCCCACACCCATAGCGATGCCCCCCAGGGACATCATGTTCAGGGTGAGGTGGAACACGTTCATCAGCACGAACACTGTGAGGATACACACCGGCATGGACACGGCGATGGTGGCGGTGGCCCCCCACCGGCGCAGGAAGAGGAACACCACAACGGCGGCCAGGATGACCCCCATGATAATGTTCTGCACGGCGGCGTTCACCGCCATGTTGATGTAGTCGGAGGCGGTGTACAGCACCGAGTAGTTCACCGCGCCGTTGCGCGCCTGGAGCTTGGCCATAGCCTCCACCACCGCGTCGGCGGTGGCCACCTCGTTGGCCCCCGACTGCTTGGACACCTGGAGCACCACGCAGGCGGTGCCGTCGGTCTTGGCGATGGCCTCCGGGTCCTCGGTCTCCAACGCCACGTTGGCCACCTCAGACAGCCGGACCGTGCCCCCGGTCTGAAGGGGCAGGATCAGGTTGGCCACGTCCTCTACCGTCTGAAATTTAGCGTCGGTGGTGACGGTGAGGGTCTGGCTGCCGTTTTGCATATCGCCGCCGGGGAACAGCAGGTTCTCCGCGGTGAGCATCTGGGCGATGTAGGAGTTGGACAGTCCGAAGCCGGCGGCCCGGGTGGGGTCCACCTCCACGGAGACCTGCTGGGTCACGCCGCCGGAGATGGTAACCTGGGCCACCCCGTCAATGCGCTCCAGGGCGGAGGCCACCGTGTCCTCGGCCAGGGCCTGGACGGAGGCCAGGTCGTCCCCCATGAGCGCGATCATGGCGGAGGGCATCAGGTCGCTGATGTTGATGTTGACGATGATGGGGTCCATGGCCCCGTCAGGGAGGGTCAGCCGGTCGAACTGCTCCCGCAGCTTGGTGGCGGCGATGTCCAGGTCGGTGCCCTCCACATAGGTGATCTGAATCTGGCTGGCCCCGTCGGAGGAGGTGGACTGCACCCCGTCCACGCCGGACACCGACATGATGGCCGACTCCAGGGGCCGGGTGACCAGCTCCTCCATATCGGTGGGGGTGGCCCCGTTGTAGTAGCACATCACCAGGGCGGCGGGGGCCTCCATCTCGGGGAGGAGGGCCATCTGCAGCCGGGTGGTGAACACCACACCGAAGATGGAGATCATAATAACCGCCATCAGGGTGGTAACCTTGTGCTTGATACAGAATTTTGCGATATTACTCACCGGTTCAATCCTCCCCGGAGACAACGCGCACCGCATCGCCGTCAGACAGATAGGCCTGGCCCACAATGACCAGCTGGTCGCCGGCCTTCAGACCGGAGGTGACCTCGGTCACGCCGTTGCCTGTCAGCCCGGTGGAAATCTCCACATAGCGGGCGGCCCCGTTCTCCACCACAAAGACATACTGGACGTTGTTGCTGGTGAGGATTGCCTCGGTGGGGATGACAATGGTGTCCGCGGAGGTATCCGTGCGAAAAGACACGTCGGCAAACATGCCGGACAGCAGCCCCTCCACGTCCTCGGGGATGGAGATGGAAACGCTGTACAGCTTGGTCTGCATACTGGCGCTGTGCTCAATCTTCTTGATGGTCCCCACCAGCTGGGCGTCCAGGGCGCTGACGGACACATCCACCTCGTCTCCCTCGGCCAGCTTGGGCACCAGGGCCTCAGAGACGGAGACGGCAATCTCCAGCCGGTCCACCCCGTCGATGACGGCCACCGGCGCCGTGGGACCCACATAGCTGCCCTCCGCCGCGTTCAGCGAGAGAATGGTGCCCGAGATGGGGGCGATCACATTGCCCCGGCTGTCCACATTCTCCAGCGCGGCGGACAGCTGCTCCACATTGGATTTGTAGCTCTGCATCCCGGCCTCCAGCTGGGCCAGGGTAGCGGTCCTCTGGGCCTGAGCGGTCTGGAGGGAGAGCTCCGCCTGGTCAATCTCCAGCTGGGAGGCGGCCCCGATCTCAAACAGGGCCTTCAGGTCGTTGATGTTTTTCTCCGCCAGCGAGATCTGTTTGTCGAAAATGGCCTGCTGGTCCTGGTATCCCTGCAGGGCGGAGTTGTAGCTGATGCTGGCCGCGCTGTAGGAGGACAGGGTGCTGGCCATGTCCAGGGTACACAGGGCCTGGCCGGCGGTTACCGCATCCCCTACCTCCACAAAGAGGGCGGTGCACTGGGCCTGGGCCGACACAAAGACGGACTCCTGCCCGTCAGTGACCACCCGGCCAGACACCTTGTTTTCGGTGGAGATGGTGTCGGCATTCACCTCTTGAATCTGAACGGCCACGCCGGCGGGCGCGTCCGGCTGAGAGCTGTCTCCGCTCTCTTTGGACTGGCAGGCGGCAAGGCTCAGCACCAGGGCGGCGGCCAGGACAATAGAACTGATTTTTTTCTGCTTCATGGGGCGGTCTCCTTTAATTCATAATGCCGTAGTCCACGGCCCAGCGGTAGGTATTGTAGGCCGAGAACAAGTCGTTTTCCGCGCCGGACACCTTCTCCTGGGCCTCCTTCACCTTGTCCTCCGCCTCCAAAAGGGCGTTTTGGGAGATATTGCCCTGGCTGTATTTCAGCTGGGCGGCGGCGAAGTTGTCCTGCTCCACCGCCAGGGCGGTCCGGGACGCGTCCAGCACCTGCCTGTAGTCCTGTACCTTCAGATACAGGTTGCGCAGCCCAAGCTCGAAATTCTGCACCGTGTTGTCGTAGTTATACTTGGCGGCGTACCAGTTGTGCCTGGCCTGCATGTAGCTCCGGTCATTCTGCTTATAGGTGTAGCCATAGTCGCCGCCGTGGTCGTTGTACTTCTTCTTTTCGTCCTTCATGGTCTCGGTGGCGTCGTAGAGGTCCCAGCTGTTGGCCTTGGCGGTCTCCAGGTCCTTCTCCAGGTCCATGGAGTTCAGATCCTCCCGGGTGACGGCCGGCAGGGGCCCCAGGGCGATTTCTCCGGTGATATCCGCGCCGATGAGCAGCTCAAGCTGGCCCTTATAGGTGTTCAGATTCATCCGCAGGGTGGACAGACCGCTGGTCAGGGCGGTCCGGCCGGCCTGGGCCTCCCTCAGGGTCATGGAGGAGATATGGCCCAGCTCCCGGCGCAGCTCCAGCTCGGTCAGCCTGCGGTCCAGGGCGGCGAGCTGCCGCTCCAGACCGTCCTCCTGCAGCTCCATGGCGGCCAGGGCGATATAGGTGGCCTCACCGGCCATGACAATCTGGCTTTGCAGGCTCTTCAGCTGGCGGATGGTGTCTCCGTTGTCCTCCTGCATATCGCCGTCCTTGATGGCGTCAAACTGCTCCCGAACGGCATCGTAGGCCTGATCCATCTTCTCATAGGCCAGCGTGCCGCTCTGGCCCATCTGAACCATCATCCACTGCATCTGGGCCATCTGGTTCAGCTGGAGCCGCAGGTCCTCCTTCAGGTCGTCGTAGTCGATTTCCTCCAGCATATCTATGCTCTCCTGGAGCGCCAGCACCTGGAGGCTGCCCTCGTGCATCCGCCGCTCCAGATTGGCGAAGGAGATGGACCCCACCGGGTCCGGTATGTACTCCTCAATGGGCGTATCCTCAGAGGGCTCCCCCCCGTCCGTCCCATCCGGGGCCTCCGGCGCTTCGGCGGGAAGGGAGACATCCCCCTCTGCGGGCTGGCCGGATTGGATGTCCCCCTGGACGGCGGGACGGTCCGGTGCGGCGGCATTGTCCCCCTCTGCCGCCAGGGCGGTGGCGCCCAGCAGCGACAGAGCCAGTGCCGCCGTCAGCAGCAGGGCCATCGTCCGCTTTTTCATACACATTCCTCCTTATATTCCTCCGCCGCTCCGCCAAAGCGGAGCAGGTCTATACGCAGCTTTGTCATCTCCCGCACCTGGGCGGACTGGGCGGGGTCGTGCAGGGTCTCCACAATGGCAACGGCCAGCACCGCGCAGGTCAGGTGAAAGACCTGGTCGGCATATGCCCGGCTGCTTTGCCGTAGCCGGGCAACATCCACCACCTCCCACAGGGGATCAGGCAGAAACCATTGCTGTTCGCCGATAAATCCATGGGGTGAACCGATGAAGCTCTGCAGGTCAAGCCCCTTGTTCAGCGTCATCAGCTTGATAAACAGGGAGAACATGGGATCTCTGTGTCCCTGCTGGCTGATAAACCGGTCGTAGGCCATGAGGGGCAGGGCGAACAGGTCCCCCTGGGCCTCCTCAAGGATATTACGCAGCAGGGAGATGAAATACTCCCGCATGTCCTCCAATAAGTAGCGGATCAGGTCCTCCTTGCCGGTAAAATACTGATAAAAGCTGCCGCGCGGAATGTGGGCCGCAGTGATGATCCGGTTGATGGATACATCGGTAAAACGTACCTGGGCCAGCTCCGCCCAGCAGGCATCGATCAGCCGCTTTCGCTTTTCCTCCGGCAATCGAAAAAATGTCGCAGTTGGCACGGTCTCCCCCCTTTATGACAGGTTGTCGCAATGTGACAGGCTGTCATGTATTATACAGAAGCCCTTGCACCCTGTCAAGGCAGGAATTGTGAAGCTTTTGTTAAGATGTCACCGCCCGAAAATCTTTTCCTCCAACTGCTGGACCGTCTACCAAAAGTCTACCAAAAAGGCCTCCAATCCTCTGCGGCGCAGGGGATTGGGGGCCTTCCACATTTTAGGACATCTACCAAATGTCTACCATTTTCACTTTTTTACGCCAAAAAGAGCACTTTTCCGGATTTCCTCCTTGTTTTCGCAGCTTCCACACCCCACGCAAGGGGCGTAACACTAGACTTGCTAAAAATAGACCAACAGGCTTGAAGAGATTCCGAAGTGTAATACTGAAAACCTTGTTCGGAACGAGAAAAGGGAACCAAGTCATCAAGATGCAGACCAAAGAGAATTGCATGATAATGAGGCCGGAAAGTAGTGGGACCGTACTCGCCACACATAAAAAACCGAATAGTATCATCCGAGAAACGCTTACGCAGACGCTTCATAAAAAGCTGAAAATCCCGCTTGCAAAGGGTAAGGGAGGGCAAGGCCTCACCAGTCTCAGGATTACCATAATAGGAGCGAGGGACGTGCTCCTCATTGTACGTCAAAGTCACAAAATAACTGGAATCATGATATTGCAACTCCAACATACAACGATTGGCCCATTGTCTTGAGTACTCCAAGCGACAACCTATACACTGGCCACAAGGAACCGTAATAGAAGAAGTAACAGACCTGAAAAAAGAGCCGGAGTGAGTATCGCCAGAACAATACCAAGGGCCGCCAGGTACCAACTGATAAACCATTGCCACATTAAAATCACACACCTTCATCTTTCGCTTACCAGATTCAGTCTTGCCAATCTCAAAGACTTTAAGAGGATGATAACAAGGCACTGTATCACCTACCAAAACTATACCATAACTGACACCATAATGCAAGGGGAGTTTTGAGATTGCTTCCGCAATCTCGGTGCCCTCTTAGGCTTATGGTGTCACTTGGCACAGTTACATCAAGTAGAGTAACTGTGCCAAGTGCCAGGGGAGCCTGGCAGTAACCTCTAGCGGCGACCAAAGCCGCCACCACGAGAGCCACCAAAACTACCACGACCAGAAGAACCAAACAACCAATTTTGAAAATCCTTCAAAGCCTCATCCGCTTTCCAAAGATTACCATAAAGAGAATTCTTCTGATTTTCTTTAGCGACATTCAAAGCGGTATTTGAAGAGACATCCTGGCCGCGAAGGGTAGCATAAGTATTAAGGCCAGACTGGGCAAGATCAACAATGCCATTGATAAGGGTATTGCGATTATTGCTGGAGACATTCATACCAGCAACGATCTTACTGGCCTCAGTCTGTAAAATAGCATTCTGGTGAGACATACTAGAAGCATAATAAGAAGCGTTCGCATTAATACGGGAAACAAGCTCAGAAACAGCGGCGGAAATTTGAGAGGTCTGGAGCTGGGTAGCGGCGGCCAGCTGGGAGGCTTCACGAGACTGCTGGGTGTACATCTCAGCAACAAGCTGGGAAGTAGAGTTATTCTTCTCAGCAATAGCAAGATTGGTCTGGGCATTAAGACGCTGGCTCTCGAGCTGGGTCTGGGCCGACCACATCGTACCAAGGAGACTAACCAAAGCGCCGGCTGCAGAAGTATCAGTATCACCCTTGGCGCCGGCAGAAGTCACGCCGGAGGCCGTAGCGCCGCTTGTAACAGCCGCACCATTACCTCCCATAGCAGAGAGTACCGGATTAAGTCCGGCGGCTTGTAGGTCCTTTATTTCGCGTTGGTGGGCAGTGTTGGACATCATCTCCTGCCAATCGCGATTTTTGGCAGCCTCAGCAGCATTGAAGTCCATAGCGATTTGATTTTGACGAACTTGCCAATCACGTTGTAAAGCGGCTTGCTGAGCAGACCAAGCATTATTGCGGTCGGTGATCTTATAAATCTCATCCATGTACGAAGTAAGCTGATCGGCCATAGAAGAACCAGGTCGGGAAGAAGTACCTACAGACTTAGCAGAACTACCAGAACCCCCTCCTCCGGAACCGGAGGAGGGGCGCTTGATAGAAACAACAGAACCATCTTTGTTCTGGGCCTGACCAGTACTTGAATTAAAAAAACCGAGACCATCAGCGGTAATATGCCATGCCATAAAAACACCTCCTAATGATGGTCAATAAGGCCAGGAATAGAATACATCGGCATAGGCCGGGTGGAACGATTAGAAATATAGATATCAGCAAAAAACTGATGGGTAATAGCAGAGGTCACAGCAATGACACGATCAATATTGGCGGGGTCCTCACGTATCCAGGAATCAGAAAGGGCAGGAAGCTGGGAATAGTCATCAGCGAGGTGCCAAACATCCAAAGACTGGGAAGACTGGGAACGCATTTCACCAGATACACGATTGGACTTGTAGCGGTAATCGGCCCAAGCTTCTTGATAGCCGAAAACCTCATCATCCTCGGCGGTACCCTGGGCATAAAGTTCCTTGTTCTTAACAGCCTGTTCGCCTATATTAGCGAATACTGGCCAGTAGTAGTCAAAACGGTCCCGACGGCTCCAGAATCGTTCGAGGCCTTGCTGGTAGGTGTGGTCATATCTCGCACACATAACTCCAATGACGAAGCCGTGCTCAACAAACGATTTCTTAAAGTCGAAATGCGTGTCTGAAGTGAGAGATAATCCAACCGGGTTTCCCTGGGGAGATTGGTCAGTGGTCTGACTTTGTTGAACGATTTGATTAACGTTAATAGGGATTCGATTTCCTCCAAGGTACTCAGGACGTTGGAGGCGAGCGTCTGGGCTTGTAACTCCGAAATGAGCTTTAAGGATTTCAATGTATCTCGTACCTCCTCGAGCGTCTTTCTCGTACATCTTCTGAATTTGGAAGGCCATGCGGAGCTGATTAATAGTGGCAGCAGGAACAGTTCCGCCAGAAGCGTCAGCCCAAAGATTACTAAAAACAAGAGGACCGCCATTATTAAGATTTTCAGCAGGAGCAGGAGTAGAACGCATAGTATTACGATCAGATTCAGGAGAAAAAGAACTACCAGTAGCAGCCAAAAAAACACCATTATTAGGAATACTACCAGTGCCAAAAGCGGCACCGTTCACCAAAGAAAGACCAACCGGAGACATAGGAAAAAGACTATCTGGAACCTTACCAGCAGAATAAACAGGGAGAGCACCAGAACCAACAATCGGAATAGTAACATCAGGACCTTTCTGAGGGGAGGGGAGGCAGCTGGTGAAGTAGTCGTGGTACTTGGCAACCTTGAAGGGAAGACCGCCCTTGGCGCAGTCAGTGAGATAATTACCGGTATTGACACCGGCAACAGTAGAATCGTCAATAGGGGTCACAAGAGGGTCGGTAAGATTCTCATCACGAAACCACTCATTACAGATCAAGCTATATGCGCGAAAAGGAAGAGCGTTGACGCTAAGACCAGGAACACCAGTAGGAATACCCATATAGTCAGCAATAGTACCAATTTGCCAACCAGTATCAACAGGTGACGTAATCTGAGGGACTTCATACTGCGTCGTGGGTATCCACGCAGACTGCGTATTTTCGCCGTTAAACTGTCGCCAATGCTCCCAGACCAGACGATTAGGGACGAAAAAGTAGTAAGTATCCAAAAAAATATTATCCATGATGGGAGTAACGAGAGAAGGCATACGAATGACCTTAGAAGACTGTACAGAAAACGTATCACCGGGCAGCACCTCATCAACATAGAAAGGGATAAGATCACCAGCATTAAAAGATGTCTTCAAAGAATGCGAGCGATCAAAGGTGGAGCGAGAAATGTCAATAGACGTGGGATTCATTGCGAAATGGGATTCAACATTACGGTTCAAGTTAGTCACACCTTACGTATTAGAATACGGATTTAGTTTTGAAGAGTGGTCATGAGCTGGGAATAACTGAAATCAAACACGATAGAGAGAAGTGTTATGTAAACCAGTGAGGGTATCGGGGGTTAGTTTTGATCTTCAATATTAAACACTCTCACTCGGAGGGGCCGCCGGAGGCGGCGAGGAAGGAGCCGGGCTTTCGGGAGCCGAAGGGGTAGGAGCTGGACCGACATCGGGGGGGACTTCAGGAGAAATACCCATACGGGCAGCGAAATCGGACTTGTCCATAGAAGCAATGAACTGCTGGAAGGAATGACCAAACTGGGCACGGACATCGACAGGAAGACCGTTGAAGTAGGCCTCGGCGGCAATGAGGGTATTAAGAGCGCCAGCAAAGGTCGTGGGCATTTCAGTAAAGTCACCATAGGCACCTTGGACACGAGAGAAGAGAGCAGGGTCACCAGATTCAGCGTAGCGCTTCAAGAGAACATGGATATCGACACTATCAGCATGGGATTGAATCTCATCATAGAGATTGGCCTTGCCGGTGTTAGTAAGGTCCATGACCCCATCCTTGTCAAAGATGGGGCCATAGAGGGTCTTGATCCGAGAGCCGGGATCAACATGAACACGATCATGAGGCTCATACTGTGTCCGAAACACGATTATCACCACCTTTCCAGCGGAGAGCGTCGGTAGCCTCAAGGAGAAGACTGGGCACGGGCTCAAGCTCAAAAGTAGCCTTCTGATCGTCGAAAATGCCAAGGGAGAAAAGGGCAAAATCCTTGGCGAAGTTGCGAAAATAATCATTGGAGCACATAGCCTGAGCAAAATTGCGCTCGGCAGTCTCCTCATTCAACTCAAACTGCGGGGCCGAATAACCGGTTCTGATATCACGGATGGAAACGACAAGATACTTCATAGTCTAATACCTCCACGAAAAATTGTAGGATTAATGTTAATCTTCTTGGACTTGGAAGCTGTACGGCGGAAGGTACGGCGATCACGACCGGGGGGTTCACGTCTACGCATTTAAATTTCACTCCTATCTAAAGATTTTATACTGTCTAACTTGGCATCTTCCTCTACTCGAAGAAGGTCAAGGTATGACAACGAGGTTTGCGAGAGTTTAGCTTGCTGGGCCTGCTCAGCCATTTTACGACGGGTCTCCTTGAGAGCGGCTGAAGCCTCGGGCTGGTCCAAATCATAGAGCTTGTCAAAATAACGGGGAGGGCGGAACTTACGACCACCTGTCTCAGTCTTGACATTGATATACTCAAACTCATAAAGATCAGGATGATCGTCATAATACTGACGGGCAATACCAGGCTTGCGAGACATGAGAGTAAAAGGCGGGGCTATATTGAAGTCTGAGTAAAAAGAGGCCTGGGGACCGGTAAGCTTCTTAGTGATATAACGGGCGGTATAAGCACAAGTCTCCCAGGTGACATTTGCAACAAGGATATGACCGATCGGTGCAAGGGGAGTAACACGGACGTGACGGGAACAAAAGATTCAAAAATCTCGAAAAAATTGGGCAAAACGATGAAAATTGTTTCTAAAAAGTTAAATCTTCCGCACTGCGGAAGGTCTACCCAAGGAAACAGCTTTCCGCGTTCCGCCCAACCGGCCCCTCTCAGGCCGAACAATTTTAAAAGGAGGAAATCCAATGAGAAACCTGAAGCGGGCTCTCAGCCTGACCCT
>Ga0209694_1001921_pt1 | contig 19519 bp, 22 predicted proteins | sample GluameincwithD2O_FD_187499 | JGI IMG/M metagenome (GOLD analysis project Ga0209694, IMG submission 187499) | Mouse cecum microbial communities from Vienna, Austria - Glucosamine amended microcosms incubated with D2O (SPAdes) (version 2) | ecosystem: Host-associated > Mammals > Digestive system >... | reverse complement strand
CCTTAGTCACTATTATATCATATATCACTAAATATTACTAGATAGTAAATCTAAATATTAGACAAAAAAATAAGCCTATATCAAGGCTTTGAAGTACTTTTTTGAATTTCAATGTGTCAAACTCCCGTGTCTGTGACTGAAATCGTAACATATACGGTCAGGTAATTCAACTGCCAAAAAGAAGAGTTCATATAATCTTCCTGTTTGGCGTATACTATAAATACGGTATACACCTTATAAGTATGGACATACACCATTTCCTCAATTTTTTTCTTGACATTTGGTCTGGATATGTTACAATGCTTATACAGGAAATGCCAGTTTGTCCTCCGGTGTCCTTCGGGTCCGGGGGCTTTTTATTCCCGCAAGCAATGAGCCAGGCCTGCAAGCCTGATGTTCTGTTGCTTTGCAGTGGGTATTTAATTTCAAAAGATGGGAGGTATTATGGCAGACAAGACATACAAATCATATCGACAGCAATTAAGTATTCTTCGTTCCCGCGGCATGATCATAGGCAAAGGTTCACAAGGCTCCCATGTAATGCGTATTTTAGAGCGCGAAAATTACTATAACATCATAAATGGTTATAAAGAACCGTTCCTTGACAAAAAGGGGATTCCTTCTTCCGGGGAAAGATATAAAAACGGAACAGCCTTTGATGAAATCTATGCCTTATATGATTTTGACCGGAACATACGGAATATTTATCTAAAGTATCTGCTAAAAATTGAGAACTCACTTAAAACAGTGATTGCCCACGAATTTTCAGCATTATACGGACACGACAATTATTTAAGACTAGAAAACTTCGATGATTCTAATGCGAAAAGCATCTCTTCTTCTATTAAATTAATTGGTGATATCCAACAGGAAATCGCCCGTCAGATGAGTAAACACCACCAAGCCATCACCCATTACATGACAGAATATGGATATATCCCGCTCTGGGTTCTTGTCAATGTCCTGACCTTCGGAAAGATAGAGTACTTTTATAAAAATATGAAATCTACCGATAAAACCACAATAGCAAGGCAATTTGGCCTATATCCGGAAGAGCTTTCCAAATATATGCACATGCTCGGGCTTGCCCGCAACAAATGCGCTCATGATGAACGTTTCTTTGATATGAAATTCAAAGAACGCATCCATACCAAAAGCATAAAGAATTTTTCTGCTCTCGGCCTCATTCGCGCAAATGACGGCTCCTATACATACGGCACAAATGATATTTATGCAATCGCCATAATGTTTGCCCTTTTGTTAGACAAACGCGACACAAAAGAATTCGTCTCTCTCATGAAATCTTCTTTTAATAAATTGCAGCACCGCATCCATACAATCCCGGCATCGGATATTATGTTCATTATGGGATACGGCACTGACTGGGATAATCTTCTCAAACTAAAATAATATAATTTCCTAAATATAACCATCCAAATACCCCTGCAGCTCCTCCGCCAGTTTCCCGATATGCACGCCGTCCACAAAAGAATGATGCACCTGCACGGAAAAGGGCAACATGACCTTTCCGTCCTTTTCGTAATATTTCCCCCAGTCAAACAGCGGCGTTGCCTGATCCTTCTTCCCCGAATCCGTGTGGGAGATATGGGTAAAACGCACCCACGGAAAAGCCGAAAACTGGAACACGTCATTCCCAAGAGGTGCTGTAAAATACTCCGTCTGCTCCCTCTCCGTCCGCTCTGTCAGCGCCACATATTCCTCCATCGTATCCTGCATCGGAACATTCACCACCTTAAAAAGCTATGTCTCCAGTATCCGCAATATTTTGTGACAGCATCTTATTTTCCCCCATCTTCTCACCATCCTCTCGCCTTATTTCAAAATCCGTTAACTTCTCTCACACCCCCGGAAATACCCCGCAGAAAACACCCCGATCATGCATACGAGCACTCCCGTCGGAACCAGCACAAGAAAAACCGCGCCCTGAAACCTGTCAAACAAAAACCCGTACACTACTTGCCCCACCGGCTGGGCGCACATGGTAATAGTCGACGTATACGCCATCACCTTCCCGATTAGATGCCCCGGCGTATTCTGCTGGATCATGGACACCGCAAAGATAGAAAAGATGCTGACGGCAATCTGCATCCCTCCGAAAGCCGCCACATTGACCCCATATCTTACCGCCGTACCGACAGGCAGGAAGAACACTGCCCCTGCAGGAACCATGCATATCCCCATCGCCCCAAGCACGAGATAAAGCTTTTCCTTTCCCAGTTTCCCGGTAAGCATCCCGGCGGCGGCACTTCCCAGTATAGTCGCAACCGCCAGCGCGCTTTCCGCCGCGCCGTAATATCCCGCGCTCAGCCCGAGAACCTCCCTGATGATAAACGGCAGCCCCACCAGCGTAACCCCCATGACGAAAAACCGGGAAATTGCCGCCAGAGCAAGCATTTTCAAAATACCGGAGGGTTCCTTCAAAAGAAACCTTACGCTGGCGAGAAAATCATTTTTTACTACCGACAGTATACCCCCTTTTCCGTCACCGCACAAGGGAACCTGCTCCCGGGGCTTGAGCCTGATAAAGCACTCCAATGCCGCCGTGGCAAAAAAGCATCCCACGCTGGCATACATCACAGGCTTTAACCCAACCGCCCCGTAAAAAAGCCCGCCGAGGACAGGCGCAGTCAGATAGGAAATTGATGCCGCCTGGTTCACCGCCGCATTTCCCCGGATAATATTATCCCCCGTCAGCATGCTGGGAATACACGCCTGCACCGTGGGAGTCTCAAACGCCCCAAGAACAGACAGCACCATGAGCAGCGCGCTGATGACCCCGGCGGCGTTCTCCTTATGTAACATAACTGCGGCGCAAAGGACAGACACTCCCGTCAGGAAGTCAAGAGCCACCATGACATTCCTCCGGTCTGCCCGGTCGGCTAGGATTCCCCCAAAGGGCGACAGCAGGATGGACGGAATCACCGCCGCCGACAAAATCCCGGCGAACAAAGCCGCCGAGCCTGTCACCTCCAGCACATACATAGACAGCGCCAGCCGCAGGATGTAATTGCCAAACAACGAGCTTATCTGCCCAAGGATAAGAAGTATAAAATTCCCCGTGAAAAGCTTTTCTTCTGAAATTTTCCCTCTCACCGGCTACTCCCTCCCTTCCGGCGCAATATCCCCCAATATTCTTTCTGCCCTTTTGCACATCTCTTCGTCCATGACGGGAAGACCCATGACCTTAAGAACCTTGGCGATAAAACGGCATTTCCTCCGTACCGTCTCCCCATCCCCCGGAAATACCGAGGGCATCACCCAGAAATTCATCAGCGGCAGCAGCTCGGAAAGCTCCCTGGCATACTCCGTCTTTATGGAACCGTCGCGTATCCCTTCCTCAATCAGCTCATACCACAGAGGAGTCAGCACCCGGCGGTTCGCCGCAATGGCAGACGCCAGGATATGTGGGTCTTTCAAAATCGCAGCCGCCTGTGCGTTGATACTCTCCCGCTCCGTATCCGCCCGGTCAAGGGCAAGCACCTCGCGGATTTTTTCAAGCCCGTTAAGCTCTGCCCGCTCCTTCACCGCCTCAAAAGGGTCGTTCCGGAAAAAAAGCTCATCCCCCAGCGCGTGCATGACCTCCTCCTTGCTCTGGAAGAAACGGTAGAACATGCCCTTCGCCCCTCCTGCCCGCTCCATAATATCCATGATCGAAGTCTCCTCATAGCCCTTCGACAAAAACAGCTCCTTCGCCGCGTCAAGTATCTCTTTTCTCCACTGCTGCGGCTGCTTTTTCACCGGTCGCACCATCTTTCCCCTCCTCCTTATAATAGTTATTGACTTTAGGTCAATAACTATTATACAGGCAGAAAAGCCCACTGTCAACCGCCTTATAGAATCTTATTCCCCAGATACCGGAAACTTTTGTCCTCCCTAAACTCCACCGTCAGCTCATGAGTAAGCACCGCATCGTCACAGAGCACCGTATCGCACACCGCCTCCACCGTCAGAGTAACGGTACCGTCTTCATTTTCCCTCAAACCCGTGACCTCCGGCAGGGAAGTTGCAAAAAACGTGGGCGTATAGTTCAGGCAGTTAAGCTCCTCCCAGACATACTTCTGCCTTTCTGCGTCAAATGCCGCATATTCTTTCACCTGCCCGGCGGTCACCGGAAGATACTCCGTCATCAGGCCCTCAAACACCTCGGCTGGAACCCCGTCCGGATAATCCCCCGGATTCGGTTTCTCCCCGAATTTCATCTCATGCAGAGCGCCAAACAGCCCGTTGTAACCCAGCCCCTCCATATGCCCGGCATCCCAATCGGAACACAACAGATTATTCCCCTGATACCCGAGCCCCCGCAAACACCTCTCAGACATTTCCCGCAGCTTTTTTTCCATAGGTTTCACCCGGATAAGGCAGGCCGCGTCCACAATCTCGCTCACCTCCGGCGGTTCCGGCACACACAGCTCATAACCAAACCACCCCTTCTTTGTATATTTCCACTCTTTAATCCTGACATAAGACAGAAATTCCATCTCCGGAATACCAGGGGAATGAAATGCCGCGCCGTCTTCCGGCTTTCCGTCATTCCAGCCTCCCCTGGCGTTTACAACATACATTTCCCCGCCGTCAAAGATAAATTTCTTTCTCCCGATGCCCCCGTCGCCATGCACTTCATAGACAACAACAGCGCCCTTTTTGCCAGCCATGCACCCCTCAAGGAACTCCTCCATCCTCTCATAATTTTTCATATCCGAATACGCCGTCAGCGCCGCCACCGGGCATCCCGTTTCCGCCGCCTTTCCCTGTATCGCCCGCATCACCTCTTCCGGCAGCATCCCGTCCGGCAGCGCGTCCTTACAGCCCTTTTCATAAATGTGCGAGTAACGCTCCATCAGATTCCTGCAGTCAGCCTCAGCCTCTCTCTCTTCTTCAATATCCGGCAAAAGGTCATACCCTTTTTCCAATTGCTCCGTTTTTCCGGCATTCTCTGATTCCGCCGCCTGTCTTCCCGAAACCTCACCGTCCGTCCTGCACCCGCACATCAGACATCCAATTAGAACCGCCGTTATGTATCTCCGCAAAATATATTTTTTCCAAACTGCCATACCCCTGTCCTTTCATTTATGTATACTAAAATATCCCGCTACTAGTGTGGATTATACTAACGGCTTATCCGCGGTATCTCAAGCTCTTTCTCTTCAATATGATTGGAAAGATACCGGAATGTTCCGTCCGCAGAGGGCTTTATTACCAGCCGGTTTGTAAACGCATAATCGGAATTATAATCCGGCCATACCCCATCCACCGTAAGGGTAACCGTTCCGTCCCCATTCTCCTTATAGTCAACGACCTCTCCAAAGGGCGGGTACTGCTGTGCATGGAGCATTTCATACTCATAGCTTTTGCTGCCCTCATCATATCGGCAGTTTTCGCGGAGCTGCCCGGCAGACACTGGGAAATAAGCCGTCATAATCCTTTCATATTCCTCCGCCGGGATTCTGCCATCTTTTGCCTGGAAAACCTCCCCCGTGTGTATGCGGTAAATATCCTCGAACATGCAGGGCATCAGGATATCCTCCACATTGCCGCTGTCCCAGTCCGTGACTAGCATATTGTAATTCACATAGCTCAGCCCGGATATATATTTTTCCGTCAATCTTTGGCATTCTTCTGAGAGAGGTCTTATCCGCCAGTACTGCCTTAAGCTCCCGTGGGCAAGCACCGTTTCAAACGCATATATGAAATACCCTTTTTCCGTCAGTTTCATCTCCGCTACATCGCTCACAGAAGTTCCCTGCACCTTTGGCGCACCATCCTCTTCCCAGCGGATTCCTATGTAATAAGTCTGGATTTCCCCTTCCCGACAGATGAAATTCACCGCTCCCAGCTCACCGTCCTGCCGAATCTCAAATACCGTCACCATCGAATCCTGCCCCTTCAGATAGTCCGCATAAAACTTTTCTATCCATTCATGATTGTGCATATCACCGCCTTCCGCCACACTCACCAGCCCGGCTTTCCCCAACTGCGCCGCAACTCTTTCTCCGGAACTTCTGTTCATTCCGCTGACAGATTTTGCCGCCGATAATGCCCTCTCCTGCAACTCCTCCCTCTCTTCCTCAGAAATCAGGCAGTCACGAGCCTGAGGAATCTGCCAGTATGCTGACTCTTCGGAGGTTTCCGCGGGAAAATCCACAACTTCATCCGCCATTACTCTTTCATCCTCACATATTTTCATCAGGACAGAAGAGATGCCCTGTCCTGCTGCCGGGAGCGGTCTGGATGCCAGCGATAACTTTTTCCTGAGAATGGTTGCAGCTGCCGCCGTAAGTAAGATTAAGAATATCAATACATATCTTTTCCATAACCATTTTACATCATCCATCACTTGACCCTCCTCTTTCTGTTAAAATATAAAAAATAACCCAATTAGGGTGGATTTTGAGTATTTTTAGGATTGCAGGTTGCCGGGCGCCAATGGCGCCCGTTTGGCAACGACCGAAACGGAGTGTAGACATGAAGTGCGGAACAATCCGCGGCATCCTGGCATAATGCTTATATGCATTTTATTACATTTGTAAGATTTTAAAACAAAAAAATAAACACAAGTATCCTTTGCATTCCATATTTCTAAAATATTACATCAGTAAGAATTAGATGTCAAGTCATTTATACGCGATTTACAACTAACAACAATATCTTGACTTCCTAACACTATTAGGATATAATATTCCTAACAATGTTAGGAACGGAGGAGCGCTATGCCCAGGCAAGGTCTGAAAACGGAAACTGTCGTAAAAGCAGCCGCTTTATTGCTGGAAGAAAGCGGCTATGAAAATCTGACTTTACATAAGCTGGCATCGAAATTGGATATAAAGCCGGCCTCACTATACACCCATATCAACGGAATTGACGAACTGTATGTATCCCTCGCTGACATGGCGCTGAACCAGTTAAGTGACAGGATGCTGAATGCCGCAAAGGGAAAGGAGCGGGGAGATGCCCTTCGGGCTGTGGCTGCCGCATATTGCGAATATGTAAAGCAAAATCCGGAAATGTATCAAATGATCATGAAAATCCCCCGCAGCAATTCTGAAGAGTTAGTAAAATCAGGGCGGGCAGTCAAATCCATCCTGTTTGATATATTGTCGCAGTATACAAAAGATAAGGAGAAGATTATTTTCTACTCCCGATATTATCACAGCATTTTACACGGGTTTGTTTCACTTGACCAAGCCGGATTTTTTGACGGCACATATTCTTCAGATGCAAGCCTTTTAAGTATCATAGACGATTTTATTGACCGGTTTGAAAAGTTCGAGGTCAGTCCATAAGGAGGTTTTAAATGGCAACAGATATCTTATTGTTTGAATGTACCGGCATGAAAAACGGGGAGAAATTTCCGGTAGCAAACACCGGAAGAGGCCAGGATACTTCGCCCGCATTCTTGATAAAAAATTTATCTCCACGCGCAAAGACACTTGCTGTCACTCTTGAAGATACAAAGCATCCGCTTTTTAAAAACTTTACACATTGGCTCATCTGGAACATCCCGGCCAGCGAAAAAATAGACGGAAAAATTCTAGGCGGAAAAATGGTTCCGGGTCTGGGAAATGCCAGGCAGGGAATCGGCTATGGGATGTACAGGTACGCCGGCCCTAAACCGCCAAAGGGCAGGCAGCACTCCTATCGTTTTACCGTCTATGCTCTTGACCGTGAAATTGACTTAAGATTCCCGCATACAAAGAGCCATTTTTTAAGAAAGGCAAAAGAAAACATTATTCAGCAGGGCAGTATTGTCTGTGAATTTGAATAAGCGGGCGCATAATGCCCGCTCTCTGCCAATTGAGACATAATCCTCTCTCAAATTAATTTATTCTGTATTTAGTACCTCTGCCTTTCCCTTCCATGTTCACCACGCCTTTTTGCTCCATAGCTTTCAATAACTGTGTGGTCTTTGATTTGCCAAAAGATACATACGGTGCAATTTCGCTTATTGGTTTCAGCATTGTCTTGCTTAAAACTGTATAGACAGCTCTTTCGTCTTCCGTTAAGTTCAGATTGTTTTCAAAAACTGGGAGCACAATTTTTATCGTATTCTCTGACACTTCAAAATCCGGTTTTATCACCCCCTCTTCATAGAGTTGTTTTATCCTTGTAATTCCTGTTCCGAAAATTTCTACAAATCCCAATCTATAAAATACGTTTGCAAGATTTCTGTTTCTTAAAATAGAAATTTTACCAGACAAATATTCTTCCAATGTTATTCCAGACGGCAAACCGCCGGGAGAAACCACTTCAATTCTGTCATCAAACATCAACACTCTGATTTGAGATTCCACATCCCAGACTCTATGAATCAAAGCATTGGCAATCGTTTCTCTAAAAGCAGTTTCCGGTATTTTCTCCATCATTTTTCTATCAGCGCCCTGTATTACTTCATATTGGTAATAATCTCTAAATACAGCTATCGATTTTTCATATGCCTCTAATACTGATATATTTTCAAATGTTGTTCGCTTTTGTATAATGCTGATGTTCTCGCCGAATTTCACTATATCAATTCCAGGAAAATGATTCTTGTCTGCCAAAAGAGCAGCGGCATTATTATATCCTTTAACATTGTCATACAAATTCAACGTTTTTAATGTATCCTTATTAAAAGTTTCAATCTGAATATTTTCTTTCAGCATACGATGCAGAACTTCAAAAGATAATTCCTGTTCTTTACATGGCAGCTCTTCATATCTGATATTTTTCCCCTCTAAAATAAGTCTTGACAGTTCCGGCGTATCTACCTCTATCGTTGCTGTATCGTTTCGTTTGTACGCTTTTGATTTATATAAATACGGTTTCTGAAGACCGCTCTTTACAGTGAGTTTTATCGTCTGATCCTTATTCTGTACTTCAATTGTATAATTAGGTTGAGGAAAAATACTATCATTGATCTTATTTTCAATATCCAGGCAGGATTGCTTTACATCCACCAATCCCTTAACGATTCCCTCATCATTAATTCCAAAATAAATTGTTCCGCCATCATAATTTGAAAAGGCACTAACTGTTTTCAAAAAAGTATTCGTAATCGTTTCCTTGAATTCCAATGTCCTCATTTCATACATATGAATCGCATCCCTCCTAATATTATTGATTATATTATATGCAAAAACGCTCAAAAAATCAATCGTAAATATTTGTGATTGATTTTTTGAGTGTTTTTCTTCAAATGAATCATTCATTCCAATCCCCGTGAAAATGAGGGAGGATATACGCCTCCATGGAAACAATGCAGTATATGTAAATTTTCGGATTTACAAACTGCAGGATAAGGCCGGAGACAAAAGTGCCCTGGGAGTCTTTCTCCTCCAGAGCCGATGAACTCCTGAAAGTCTTCCATGCCAGCACGAGCATGTAGAGCGCGCCGGCGATAAGCATAGGCATCTTGATTTTCGGTATGGCGGCAGACAGGGAGCTGCAAAAAAACGTACATAAAAGCATAACACTGGAAAACCCTGCCCAGACACCGATGTTAAACGGCAATGCCCTCCGAAATCCCAATCTGCTCCCGTTTGACAAAGACATTAAATTGTTCGGTCCCGGCGTAACCGCAGTGACAATCGCGTAAGATAAAAAATTTAACCAACTGAACATAATCGCTTGACCCTCCTATATTGTAATGATATTATAATAATAGTCCGATATATCGGATTTCCTTTATATTGTACTATTAGTTTATTATAATGTCAACAGGAGAATGCTATGGAACTGCAAAAAATTGTCGGAAATAATGTCAAACAGTTAAGAGAACAGCGAAAGCTCACCCTGGATGCCGCCGCAAAACAGACGGGCGTATCCCGGAGTATGCTGGCACAGATTGAAAAAGGAGACGTCAACCCCACCATATCCGTACTTTGGAAAATCGCTAACGGCTACAAAGTATCCTTTACCAGCCTGATGGACAGCAGCGCAAAAGAATCCCTGGTCGTCCGGTCAGAAGAGATTGAACCGTTGATTGAAGACGGCGGCAAATATCTGAACTATCCCATATTTCCTTTTCAGGAAAACCGCCCCTTTGAAATCTATCGGATTCAAATTGAGAAAGGCGGATTCCTGCCTGCCCAGCCCCACATGGCAGGAACAGAAGAATACATCACCGTATTTTCCGGCAACGTTGAGATTACTGCGGCGCAGGAAACATTCCGCCTGTCCGAAGGCGATTCACTGCGTTTCCGTGCCGATACGGAACACTCCTACAAAAATATCGGACATGCCGCCGCATCACTCAGTATGCTGATATACTATGACAGAGAATAAGCGGGCGCACAATGCCCGCTTACTATGCAATTGTCCTGCTTTTCTGCCCCCGGCAAACCCCAAAAACGGCTGCAGCGGCAATGACGGTTAAAACAAGGAACGCCATAACCGGATAGCTGACATTCATGCCGAATACACGGAAAACTTTATAGCCTCCGAATACTTCTTTTGCCAAAGTGACATTTGCCAGGCCGAAATCCACAAGTACCCCAAGCCTCTGCGTAACGGCATCGCCCATTGCCGCCAGTCCTACATTCACAAACAGAACTGCCATGCTTACGCCCACCGTACCCATCTGGCTTTTCATCCGTGAGGAAATAAAGCAGATGAGGAGACTATAAACCGCACCGGTAAAAATAAGCCACACAGCTCCCACAGCGGCAAGCTGCCAGACTTTCCATCGGAACATGGACCGGGCATAGGCGGGAACGGACTGGATGGCAGCATCCCAGCCCCGAAAACTCCCATGGGGCAGAAAACCGAAGATAAAAGTAGCGACCAGATACAGTACGACCACAACAACGGAGGCGATAAGTGCGCTCAGTAATTTTGCTGCTACTATCTTCTGCCTGCCGTTTTTGGAACTTAAGATCAGGCTGTCCATACCGCTGGAGCGCTCCACAGAAAAAACCGGAGCAATGACAAAGGCCAGCGGCACAAACAGCAAAAACTGCATCATATGCTCCCCCCAGTTATTAAACAGATTCTCCCATAGCAGGATGTTGGCAAACTCCGGCTCACCCAGTTCTTCCAGCCTTTGCAGTGAGCCGCGCAGTTCCCGGCAGGCAGCGGTATCCTGTTTCCCCTGGCTTTCCAGTTCCGCAATCTTCCCTTGAAGAAGGGCAATACCATAAGGTTCCTCTGCTCTCTCCGGCGGTGTGCCGTTCCAATATTCCTCCACCCGTTCCGTATAGGCGTGGTAGTCCACCGCCAGTATGACCTCTGGCTGATCTTTGACACTTCTGGCAATCATCCGTGCATCCGTGCCGTACCGGGCGCTGACTTCCTGATAGATTTTTTCTGCCTCCGCGGCCTTTTGGCTGTCAAACGACCCTTCCCAGGCAGCGGCTGATTCCTCGTATGCGCGGTAGCTGTCATTGCCGCCAATCAAGAACATGGTGGAAGTCAGTCCGACCACACTGTAAAGGGCAAGCAGACACAGCAGCAAGATTACGGTTTTTTTACCTAGCAGCAGTTTTCGCAGTTCAAATCGAAACAATGACATAACATCACCTCCCGGACTTTTCAGGCAAGTAGTTAAAGAGATACAGGTAAGCGTCCTCCAGCGTTGGTATGGCCTGTACCGCATCACCGGCAGGCTTTGCCTCCTCAATGATGCGGACTTCCATACGGCCGTCTTTCGCCCTGACATTGCTGATGACAGCCTGGTTCTGATAATCCATAAGCTGCTCGGCGGACATCTCTGCGAGCCAGACCCGCCCCTCCATCATCTGGATATGTTCTCTGCCCGTATGGATGTGCCAGATAGCGCCGTACTCCATCATCATGATATGTGCGGCAATCTGCTCCACATCAGATACAATATGGGTGGAAAGCAGCACCAGGCGGTCCTTTGCATAGGCGGAGATAATGTTGCGGAACTTGATGCGCTCATAGGGGTCAAGACCGGAAGTTGGTTCATCCAGCAGCAGAATCTCCGGGTCGTCAAGAAGTGCCTGGGCAATGCCCAGCCTGCGCTGCATCCCGCCGGAATAGGCGGTGCATTTCCGATTCAGATCGTCTGACAAGCCGACACTGTATGCCAATTCCTCAATCTGCTTTTTCGCGTGAGTTTTCTCCATCCCTTTCAGTGCCGCCGAATATTCCAGGTAATCCCTGCCGGTAAAGTCGCTGTAAAAGCTGACATCCTGGGGCAGATAGCCGATTTTCGCCCGGTAGCCGTCCCCCGTAGCATGAATGTCCTTTCCGTCATACAGGACACTCCCTTTTGTGGGGCGCAGCACATCAGCCAGTATCCGGATCATGGTGGTCTTTCCTGCTCCGTTGGGACCAAGAAGGCCGTAGACCCCTGTTCCCATGGTGAGTGAAATCCCCTTTAGAACCTTTTTGCCCTTGTAGTTTTTTGTGACATTTTCAAATCGCAATTCCATAAGCTACCCCCTCGCCGGAGCGCCGCCCCGCATACCGGCGGCAACCTTGACGGTGGAGAAGTCCGCCCGGTTAAATTTACGGACACATAATGCAAAGAAAAATGCGCCGATTAAAACGGTAATTGCCAGTCCCATAAACGGCGTAATAACAAATCCGCCGACAGAAAACGCTATGCCCTGCTCTACCAGTTCCTCTGTGGTCAGCGTGTGCGCCCCCAGCGCGATATATCGGAAGATGGAGGTCGTATAAGTCAGCGGATTCAGGTAGACGATGGGCAGGAGGAAACCGGGTATGATGGTGGTGGGTATATACGCACCGGAAACAAAGGTCAGGGGCATCATGACCATGGAGCTGATGGTCTGAAATGCCGGGGAGTTGCGGGAAACCGTAGCCAAAAACAGTCCGATGGCGCTAAATGCCATAGCGGAGACCAGCATAACCGCAGCCAGAATCAGGATTTGCAGGACACTCACCCGCAGCCCGAGAACGATGCCGCATATCATGGTAACAACACCCTGCAGAGAGGCGATGACTGCCCCCGACAAAATATGCCCCATGGAAATCTGCGACCGCGCAATAGGCGCGACCAGCACCTCTTTCATATAGCCGCTGGAAATATCGGATAAAATATCAGAGGAATTGTTGACGCTCACCTGGAACACGCTCATGATAATCACACCGGAAATCAGGTAATTCATGGGCGTATCCAGATTGCCCATGGAGGACTTCATCAGGAATGAGAACATCACCAGCATAAACATGGACATAAAGAGCGAGCCCAGTACCCGTCCCTTGCTCCTGACATAATTCAGTAAGTTTCTTTGTACAATAGCTGTAATTGGGTTCATGATTCTCGAATCTCCTTTCCTGTAATAGCCAGGAACACTTCGTTCAGCGTTCCGTTTTTCACTTCAAAATCTTTGACCTCAGCCTTGTGCGCGGATAAAATTTCCAATGCGGCAGGCGCCTTCTTTGTATGGAAAACCAGCTTATTCCCATCTTTCCGCCAGGAAACACCCCGTTCCTGCAATGCGGCTATGAGCGGCTCGGCCTGTGTGCAGACAACATCCACCTCTGTACCGGTATATTGGTGTTTTAAATTTTCCGGCGTATCGTGGGCAATAATCTTTCCGTGATCCATAATAACGATTTTTGAACAGACTTCCGCCTCGTCCATATAGTGGGTGGTAAGAAAGATTGTCATGTTTTTCTGCTTTTGGAGCCGCTGGATATATTCCCACACATTTGAAAAATGCTCTACTTGTATGATTGGGTCCATGTTATTACCTCCTAAAAAAAATCAAATCCTATGCGGGATGCCCGCATAGGACTTATCTCTATAGTAATCTATAGTGCCTCAGCTATTATGTTGTTCAATCCTGCGTTTTTACAAAAGCCATCACCTCCAAATATCACCCAGTTCAATCAGCCTGGCCTGAATGCGGACATAGGCTTTTGCATCCTCTTCCCCTAAGGCCTCCAGCATCTTTGCCACCGAATGAATCATTCCTGTCCGGCGTTCTTCGGCCAAAGCTATGCCTTTTTGCGTCAGGCAGACAATGACCTGCCGGCTGTCTGAGGGGTCAGGGGTTCGCGTAATCATGTCCTGTTCCTCTAAAGATTTCAGCATAGCCGCGACCCTCGCCGTGGTCAGCATAAGAGCTCTGCTCATATCTTTCGGGTATGCCCGGTTTCCGTTTGCCGCCAGATAATTTAACGCTAAAACCTCGCCCCTTGCTATTTGGGACATAGTTCGCTCCATCTTAATGTGCGGTGCAGCAGCACGCATATCAATGAGTTGTATTGCCAATTCGGTGTAGTCCATGAGCTGCCCCTCCTTATTACTTTTATTATTACTAACTCTATTAGCAATATTAGCACAGACTTTTTTAAATGTCAATGGGGTATGCAAAAATTTTCTGGCCTCCTCACAGATGACGGACACTTTTCCTGTATCTTAACAATTCTTCTTCACTGACATTCTTTATGATTCCATCAAGAAATGACAGCAGTCTTTCCCTGTCTCCCGGGAGTTTCCCGTAAAACTGATAGGCATTGGACGCCCCCATCGCCGCAAATACCGTCGGTATCCGCAGATTTTCAAGGAGCGTGCGTATTTCCCTGTATTTTTCAAGCTCCCCCTCTTCCTGCCAGTTCCCCCGCCCTATCTCCCTGTAAAGCTCAGAGTCGGGATAGATTGTAAGCATATTTGCCCCGATAAGCCTGGGGCGGAGCTGATTGCAAACCTCGGCGGTCAGCCTTGCCCCAATCTCGCCTCTCCCTGCCCCGGAGATGCTCACCAGATAAAAGAAACTGTAATGGATGCCCGCCGCATCCAGCCTCCTGCACTGCTCAAGAATGTCCGCGGAGCCATACCCTTTATCCATAAACCGCAGAGCATCGTCATCTCCCGTCTCAATCCCTATCGTAAGCCCATCATATCCCAGGCCGCGAAGTTTCGTAAGCTCTTCATCCGTTTTCGGCGTAATGTCCGTAATCCTTGCAAACGCACCGATAGACGTTACCGACGGGAGGTATTTGCGGACAAGCTCTGCAATCGTCCTTAATTTATCAAAGGACAGCACGAAAGGGTTCGCCCCGGTGAGAAATACCCGGCTAAGCCCTCGTTTCCCCCATCCTTCAGCCGCCTTCTTGGCCTCCTGCAAATCCGCCTCGATGTCCTCCATCGGCGACATCCTGAACGAAAACGGCAAGTCATTATATAACGTACAAAACTTGCACTTATGATGGGTACATCCCGCCGTCACTTCCAGCAAAAGCGAGCTTGATTCATACGGCGGCCTCCAAATCGTTCCTGTATAATGCATAAACACATCTCCTTTCCCCGCTGCCGGCATACGTTTGCCCGCAGCATCCTCCAGGACGCTGCCGTTCTTATTTGTTCTGCCTGACAGCGTCATGCCCTGAAGGTCTTTCTGTTTTACACTCATTATACGTTTGTACAATCTTTTTACAAGTACTGTACTTTTTTGTAGTACCTGTATTTTCAATTGTACATTATCTGCAAATTGTATTTGCAAAAAAAGTGTGCTATTCTTAAAAAAAAGGATTTTCAAGGGAATAAGTTCTTGAAAGAAAGGAATGCCGACATGAAAAAAAGCAAATTGTCAGTCGAACGCTGCAAGACCGTTTCTGCCATACAAAAAATCTTAGGCGGCAAATGGAAGATTGAAATCATCTATTATATCGCTTTCCAGGACGTACACCGTTTCGGGGAGCTGCGCCGGCACATCGGCGACATCACCGAGTCGAGCCTCACAAAGCAGCTCCGCGAACTGCAGGCGGACGGTTTCATCACCCGCCATGATTACAAAGAAGTGCCGCCCCATGTGGAATACCGCCTCACCGACCTGGGAAAAAGCTTTATTCCGGTCTTTGAGCATATGAAACAATGGGGCGACGAGAATTTATAGGAAATATTTATAGCTTTTCATAGCTGACCAGCTCATCCATAGAAATGCGCTGCACGGCATGACGCTCCGGGTCGGCAGGATTTTCATCCCCATACCCTATCGCCAGAATATTGATTGGCTCAAGCGTATCCGGAAGTTGGAATTCCTGCCTGATAATGTCAGGCTTAAAGTAGCAGATCCAGACAGACCCCAATCCCAGCTCCGTCGCCTCCAGCATCATGTGGTCTGTGAGAATCGACGCGTCTATATCCGTCGTCTTTTTCCCGTCAAACGGGCGCGTCCATGCCTTGGTATGCTCGGCGCAGACAAGAATCGCCAGCGGCGCTCCATAAATATTCGCCGCCTTGCCAATCTTACGGAGCCCCTCATCCTCCTGCACGGCAATGAGCCGGACAGGCTGCAGGTTCGCCGCTGTAGGCGCCGCCTGGGCCGCCAGCAAAATTTTCTCAAGCTTTTCCGGCTCCACCTTTCTGTTTTTGTAAGCACGGACAGAATAGCGTGACTTTGCCATTTGTAAAAAATCCATATGTTCCTGCATAAGTTTTCCTCCTGTTATGATACTTGATTTTTAAGTTTCCCTGTACTACAATTATACTGCAAACCAGCCGGAAGACAAGAATGCACTTTTCGGGTATATACTACCCAAAAAGTAAGTAAGGAGAATCATCAATGAGCGTACATTGCAAAGATAGCTACAACTGTCCCGTAGAGGCTACCATCGATTTAATCGGCGGCAAATATAAATCCGTCATCCTGTGGCATCTCATGGGGAAAACCCTTCGTTACAGCGAACTGCACCGGTTAGTCCCAAAAGCAACCGACAAAATGCTGGCGCAGCAGTTGAGAGAGCTGGAAAAAGACGGGCTGGTAAACCGGAAAGTATATCCCGTCGTACCGCCCAAAACAGAATATTCCCTGACAGACTTCGGGAAGACATTGTTTCCGATATTGGATGCTATGTGTAATTGGGGGAATGATTATTTGGAGCTTTAACCTTGAAATGTTCCTCCGCAATTTTGTCTAACTGCGCCCGTATGCCCTTAAAGTCCTTATTCAAATCCAATGTCTTCATGCTGATTTTATTTCCGCTCATCATAAAACTGCAGTCGGGCGTGATTTCCTCGTCTGTCTTTGCATACAGCAGCAAACCTGAGACATTCCCCTCACCGGACACGTCCTGGTTCTTGACATAGGCAAAAATCTGGTATATATTCCCCGAGTGCAGTGTCTCTTTGCCGTACTGCGTCTGCATGGCCCTGCTGTAATATTTCGTGTCTATAATGAGTATCTGTTCATCCTGCCTAAGAAAAATATCCGTCCGCATTTCCGGCAAAAACTTCAGCGCAGACTCCTCCGCACCCTCATCAAGATTCCACTCGACCCGGGCTGCTTTTATCTCCGACAGATACGAATGGTGGCGCTTAAAATATTCCAGGACAAATTTCTCATACAGCCTGTGCATATGTTCATCTGAAAAAGACTTTATTTTATAACGCCCCTTCTCAGTCGTCAAAAGCATACCGTCCAGCACGAAATAACAGATATTCATCAGCATTTCATAATTCTTGTTATTCTTCCGGAACTTCAGGCTGCCCCAGCGGATACTTGCCGGGTTTATCTTTTCAACCCCATCAAAAAACAAGAGCGCTTTTTTCAGATTTGCCTTCTGTTTTGGCTTAACCCCCTCATCCTTAACCAAAATAAGCGCCGTAGCCTTTAAAATCTGATTAAAAACATTGTTCTCCGACAGCTCGTCATACTCACAGGAAAGAACCCTTTTCCGCTGAATGTGGTTTCTCATCGTTTTGCAAATGTCCGGCCTTCCGCGCAGCACCGGCAGGTTCTCCTGCCTCAGGACATACTCACGGTGCAGCCCCTGCTTTAACTGCTGGGAGATTCCTTTCGCAAGGACAGCCGCAAACAAATCCTGCATATCTTCAAATTCCTCAGCCGCAACCTCATCATAATTTTTCTGTCTCAGCACCTGAAACGCATACGCCAGCATATAATAGATATTCTTAATAATAATGCTCTTATCCTTCGTCATGAAATACTCCGCTCAAACGATTTTTCCACTGCCGCACTTTTTGTCTGTCATCAAACCAGTATTCCCGCAGCATAGGAAGAATATCATAATCCACAACAGACTTCATCCACTCCACAGTACACTCTGTCTGCCCGCAGAAATAACTGTGTCCTATCTGAAAACCTTCCCCCAGAGAATCATCTTCCCGAATCTCCCGATTCAGCTCCTTCACCTTCTCCACCAACGCGTCAAAAGTCTCATTCCAAAGCGTTTCCTGATATGCCCGGAACCCGTCTGAATCAAATCCCGGCTCCATCTCGTAAAAGCCGAATCTCCGGCGCAATGCATAATCAATCATGGCAAGACTTCTGTCTGCCGTATTCATCATGCCTATAATGTAAAGATTCTCAGGCACCCGAAACTCCCTGCCGCCATACGCAAGCTTTACCGGCACATTTCTGTAGCCTTTCTCAATCAGCATAAGCAACTCCCCAAAAATCTTGCTCATATTCCCCCGGTTAATCTCATCAATAATAAAGAAATAGTCCTTATCCGGCTGCTCCCCGGCTTTCCTGCAAAATTGATAGAAAATTCCCTCCGTCAGCCGGAATCCTTCATCCTGCGGCTTATATCCCATTATAAAATCTTCATAAGAGTAACTCTGGTGAAACTGGATAAACTCCACTCTCGAATCATCCTTCTCACCCATCACAGACCAGGCAAGCCTCCTGGCAGTAAACGTCTTTCCGACACCAGGCGCGCCCTGAAGGATAATATTCTTTTTATTCTCCAAAAGCATGACCAAATCATGATAGCTTTCCTCATCCATATAGACATCCTCAAGAAAGTCATACACATCATAATACGGACATGTATCTTCCTTTTGAGAAAGTCCTTCCTCCTGAGAAGACCCTTCCTCCTGAAAAATCTCTTCTTCCTGAGAAAACCCTTCCTCCCGGAAAATCTCTTCTTCCTGAGAAAACCCTTCCTCCCGGAAAGTCTCTTCTTCCCAAGAAGTCCCTTCCTCCTGAAAAGCCTTTCTCTCCCGCGGAATCTGCCGCTCCTGAAATTGTTTTTCCCTTTCTTCCCTGTTTACTTCCTCGGAATACCGCCACGCCTCAAAGCTCAGCTCTTTAAAATCTTTCAGCTCACTTGCGCCGCTCTCAAGATAATCCCTTATCTTATCCACAATCTCAAAATATTTCGCGGAGGCTATCTTAGGCTCAATGTCCGGCAGCGTCTGCACCAGCTCATGCGGGAGCTTTCCCGACTGGTAGATGTACCAGATATTCCGGCGGTCCAGGTTCAAAATAGCATCCGGCGCAACCCAGTACATGCCCATCGTAATCTTGCTGTTCCCGTTTCCTTTTTTATTAATGTTCAAGTCAAAATATTTCGACAGCAGCTCACGGTTCTCCATTGTCGGGGCGTCCGCATATCTCAGCACCGACTCAAACAGGCTCCAGAGGTCATCAATATCATTTTCTCCCCTGTCGCCCACAAAATAATAAAACGTAGCATTTTGATTGTTCAAAACAGTGGATCTATGTCAATACTTTGGACAAAAAAAGTCGAAAGATTATGCTGCTTTTTTAAGTTCCTCATCCTCCTTTTGCTGTGGTGTCAAATAACCAATAGAGCTATGTATCCGTTTACGGTTATACCA
>Ga0209694_1001920_pt1 | contig 19524 bp, 21 predicted proteins | sample GluameincwithD2O_FD_187499 | JGI IMG/M metagenome (GOLD analysis project Ga0209694, IMG submission 187499) | Mouse cecum microbial communities from Vienna, Austria - Glucosamine amended microcosms incubated with D2O (SPAdes) (version 2) | ecosystem: Host-associated > Mammals > Digestive system >... | reverse complement strand
AAGATTTCTGTGACAGCTGTCATGAGACATCCTATCCAATGAGCCATGCCCGAGCAGGATTTGTATCAGGAGCAGGCTCCCACTGTGGCACAAGCTGTGTAGTTCCCGTAGGCAGCTGGAATAACACTCCATCTAAAAACTGTCTGGTATGTCACAAAACAAGACCTGTAACAAAATCAGGTGCTCTGCATACTGTGAAGTAATAATAGTATCTATTCCAAATAGATAACTAAATATAATAAACAAACCGCCTTAATATTTAAGGCGGTGTATTCAAAGTATTTTTTACTGAATATTAATTATATATAGCTTCTTCCACCCATATATACTTTGCTCCAGTATTTATTATTTAATTTATCTGTTCTAACAGTGGTGCCTTTTCTTGGAGCATGTATAAATTTGCCATCGCCTACATATATACCTACATGACTTACTCTTTTGCCACCACTTGTTGCAAAAAATACTAAATCACCTTTTTGTAAATCTTTTTTATATACAAATCTTCCTGCTTTAAACTGTTCCCGTGAAACTCTTGGAATAGAAAGTCCATTAAGTCTATATACTGCCCTTGTAAGCCCGCTGCAGTCAACACCTGAAGCAGTATTGCCTCCCCATACATAAGGTGTGCCTATATATTTATATGCAGTTTTAACAATCTCATTTCTTAAATAATTAGAGCCTTGTTTTTTTGTTGGTGCTGAGCGTGATTTATGCAGTGCATAACTTTCAGGAATAACAACAAAAAATTCATCAATTCTTCCCTGAGCCTGTAACTGTTTACCACGGTTTCTAGCTTCTTCTATTGTTCTGTAACTGCCAAATCTTACTTTATAAATATCTCCATCTCTAAACATAAATGCATCAAGACCGCGTTCTATTAAAGAGTCTACAAAACGGCCAGCATTATTAGGATTTGTAAATGCTCCAACCTGTATAGAATAGCCTTCCCTGTATATACCAAAATCTGCTGAATTACTGTTTGATGCTGATGCACAACCAGTTATTAATATTAAAATTAAAGCAAAAATTGTCTTAAAATGCTTCATTATGAAACCCTCTTATATATGAATATATACTGTATATATAATTATAACAATACAATATATAAAAAATACCTGATAATATTTTTATAACTTTATTCATCTTTTACCTGATATATTATTTATAATCAAATTATTTTTGTCAATGACTATCTTTAAAAAGCACTACTGCCATCAAATGATATGCTGTTTATTCCGCATTAAAGTCCACCAGAATAAAAGCCATATTTCATAACTGCATAAATAGATTTATAATGATTTTGTCAATATGAAAAATAGTTTATAGCATATATTATATTATTGTTATATTGGACTTACACAAAAATTTTGTGCATAAGTCATTTTGAGCCTGATTTTACATGCGAAAAATCTAAATTATTTATTATTGCAGCAGTATATAAAAAATTTAAATTATTTTTTTTTAGATACTTAGCCTTTTATGTTCAGTAAGACAGGTAAATGAGCAGGATGCTTCATCTTTAATAAGCGATAGCCTAACTTGTTTCGGCAGAGCGTGATTTAAAAATACAAGTGAAGCATCTTTTACTAGGCTGCACTCCGAGTATAGAAAACGATTAATATTGGGAAGACACCATTGTTTTTGCGAAGCAAGGACTTTCTGAGCGAGTAGCAATGGAATTAAAAGTCCGCATCTGGACAGTATTTTTTAATAAAGGATAAATTAAGATACTTCGCTTTATCACTATCAGTATAGCTTAATTATATCTAAAAACAGCCTGACAGTATACACTATCAGGCTGAATTATCTTAAAATAGTTTTACAATTTACTCTATAACAGCTAACTTATCGCCTATGGCAACTGTCTGGTTAGCTTCAACATATACATTCTGCACTATACCTGCTTTTGGTGCTTTTATTTGGTTTTCCATTTTCATAGCAACAAGTATAAGTAAAGGTTGACCTTCTTCTACTTCCTGACCTTCTTTTACCATAACTTGAGTTACAATACCCGGCATTTGTGATGCAATAACCTGTCTGCCTTGCAGACCTTTTGATACTCTGTCCCTTAAAACTTTTTTAAGTTCATCTAATATATCAATTTTAAAGTAGTCGCCATTAACAAGGACATCATAAGATTCTCTGTCATTATGAATATCAATTTCATAAGATTTATTATTAATGATAATAGAGTATAAATTATGTCCTGTTCTTTGGAAATCAACTTCAATATCTTTATCATCTACACTTAAAACAAAAGCATTAACACCTACACATTTTATCTGCACAACAGATTCTTTGTCAAATCCTTCTGGTATAGCATAATATTTTGTTGCCGCTATATTACTGCATTTCATATAAAATCCCCCTTATTAGAATCTGTTGGCAATTTTCTGCATTTTGCCATAGTGTTTCCATAAAGATTCGCCTACTTCTGGCACAGTAGTAGCCTTTGCAGCTGCTTCCTGCTCTGAAATATACTGCATAAGTGCTGCTGCCACGATTGCAACAGTAGGGTCTAACTCTTTACGGCGTTTTAAATCTTCTTTATCAAATTTAGTGTCTATAAATGTTGTATCATAAATGCCACTTAAAAATGTAGAGTTTTTCATAACACGCTGATGAAATGGTATTGTTGTTTTAATACCTAATATTTTATATTCCAACAGTGAGCGTTCCATATTTTGTATTGCTCTTTCACGATTTCTACCCCATGTAGTAAGTTTTGCAATCATTGGGTCATAGAAAAGTGGAACATTATATCCTTCATGAGCTGCATGGTCTACACGAACATTTCTTCCAGTAGGTGGTTCATGGACAGTAATAACACCAGGTGATGGAATAAAGCCATTTTCTGGGTCTTCTGCATATATACGACATTCAATAGCATGCCCTTGTTTAATAATTTCATCCTGTTTGTATGGCAGCTCATCGCCATTTGCAACAGAAATCATATCACGAACCAAGTCAACACCAGTAATCATTTCTGTAACTGGGTGTTCTACCTGCAATCTTGTATTCATTTCAAGGAAATAGAAGTTTTGGTCTTTGTCAACCATATATTCAAGTGTTCCTGCACTGTAATAGCCTATTTTTTTGCAGGCATTAACACTGACTTCAAGCATTTTCTGCCTTGTTTCAGGGCTGATATATGGTGATGGTGCTTCTTCTATTACTTTTTGGTGTCTTCTTTGGATAGAACATTCCCTGTCATAGAAATGGATAACATTACCATGTTTATCACCAATTATCTGAACTTCTACATGGTGTGGCTGCTCTACATATTTTTCAATATATACATCACCATTGCCAAAAGCTCTTTCTGCTTCTGAAACTGCCATATTAAACATATCTTCTAATTCTTCTCTTTTATGGACAAGTCTCATGCCTTTTCCACCACCGCCAGCAACTGCTTTAAGCATTACAGGCAAGCCAACATTATCTGCTGTTTTATAAAGGTCATCAATATTTTTAATAGGGTCTTTTGTGCCGGGCACAATAGGAACTCCAGCATCAGACATAATTTTTCTAGCTCCAGTTTTTGAGCCCATATCTACAATATGCTGTGCAGATGGTCCAATAAATACAACACCAGCTTTTTCACATTCTTTTACAAAGTCAGCATTTTCTGATAAAAAGCCATATCCTGGGTGGATTGCCGCACCAGTTTTTTTAGCAATTTCTAATATTTTTTCTGGTTTTAAATAAGATGTATCTTCATCATTATCTGATATGCAGAAAGCTTCATCAGCATATCTAACATGCGGAGCACCTCTATCAACATGTGTATAAACAGCAACAGTTTCAAGGCGAAGCATTTTTGCAGCACGGAATATCCTGATTGCTATTTCTCCACGGTTAGCAGCTAATACTTTTGTTATTTTTGCCATATTTCTCTCCTTAACCTAGAGTGGTATATTACCATGTTTACGAGGCAGGTTGCCTATACGCTTATTAGCAAGCATTTCAAATGCACGAATAAGTTTTGGTCTTGTAACAGATGGCTCTATAATTTCATCTATATATCCAAGCTCGGCTGCTCTGTATGGGTTTGCAAAAGTATCTCTGTATTCTTGAACAAGTTCTTTTTCTTTTGCTGCCTTATCACTTGCTTCTGCAATATCTTTGCGAGAAAGAATTTTAACAGCACCTTCTGGTCCCATAACTGCAACTTCAGCAGTAGGGTAGGCATAATTAATATCGCCTCTTAAATGTTTAGAACTCATAACACAGTAAGCTCCGCCATATGCTTTTCTAGTAATTAGTGTAACTTTTGGAACAGTAGCTTCAGCATAAGCATAAAGCAGTTTTGCTCCATGTCGTATGATACCGCCTTTTTCTTCACTTACACCTGGCATAAATCCCGGAACATCCACAAATGTTAATAGTGGAATATTGAAAGCATCACAAAAACGAACAAATCTGCCTGCTTTAACTGATGCATCAACATTTAAAGCACCAGCTAAAACTTGAGGCTGGTTAGCTACTATACCTATGGTTTTTCCGTTTAAGCGGGCATATCCTACAACTATATTTTTTGCAAAATCTTCATGAACTTCAAAGAAATGACCATCATCAACTATTTTCTTAATAACATCTTTCATATCATAAGGCATATTAGGATTATCTGGCACTATTGTTTCAAGATTAGGCTCTATTCTATTTGCATCATCAATAGTTGCTTTAAATGGTGCTTCTTCCATATTATTCTGCGGTAAATAAGACATTAATTCCCGTATTTTTATAATACAATCAGTATCATTTTCTGTTGCAAAATGAGCAACACCGCTAGTGCTGTTATGAACAGAACATCCTCCCAAATCTTCTTTTGTAACATCTTCATTAGTAACTGTTTTGATAACATCTGGTCCAGTTAAAAACATATAACTTGTATCTTTTACCATAAAAATAAAGTCAGTAAGAGCAGGGGAATAAACAGCGCCACCAGCACATGGTCCCATAATTGCACTTATTTGAGGAATAACACCTGATGATAGAGTATTTCTTAGGAAAATATCAGTGTATCCAGCCAGTGATTGAATACCTTCTTGAATTCTGGCACCGCCTGAATCATTCAAGCCGATAACAGGAGCTCCCATATTAACAGCCATATCCATTACTTTGCATATTTTTTCTGCTAAAGTCTTTGATAAAGAGCCACCAAAAACTGTAAAATCTTGAGCAAATACAAAAACAGTTCTACCATTAATAAGACCTGTTCCTGTAACAACACCATCACCTAAATATTTTTGTTTTTCCATACCAAAATTTGTGCAACGGTGAGTAACAAATTTGTCAAACTCCATAAAAGTGCCCTTATCAAGAAGAAGGTCAATTCTTTCTCTGGCAGTAAGTTTACCAGCCTGATGTTGTTTTTCAATTCTTTGGATACCGCCGCCAAGTTCTGCTTGAGAAGACAGCTCCCTAAGTTTTTCAATTTTTTCCTTCATAGGCCATTACTCCTTAATGAATTTAGTATACATATATTCAACACCATAAAAAATAATATGTCAACCATAAAATAAGATAAAAAAAGTATTTTATAAGATTTGTTTTACTTGAAAATTTAAGGCGGATATATTATATAACATAATTCTAAATAAGTAAATAAAATATTTTGGATATATGTTCAGATGTATTTTAAGAATATGATTTAAAAAAATTTTTTTGTTATATTATAAACAGTTATAAGGTTTTTATTTATAATTCATATAAATAAACTGGGATGAAAAATATTTTTTATAAAAATATGACTAATTTTTTTGTATGATGTTATGTGATAAATATTTATAAATTTTTTATATAAAATATATGAAGTTTATTTTATTCATATTTTTTATATTAGTCTGCTGTCTACTTGTTAGTTATTGATAAGCAGGTTTTAAAGTATTGTTTTATGCATTTTTAGTAGTTTGTTTTAAATTTGATGTATTTAATTTTACACTGTTTGCAAAAGTTAATATTGATTTTTACATAAATATATTATATTTATAATTGGGATTTACGGGCAGTCGCTGGTAATTTATTTTATTACGAGAGGAAAGTCCGGACACTATATGAGCATAATGACTGATAACATCAGTTCGCAGTAATGCGGGGAAAGCGTTACAGAAAATAACCGCTGCATAAGCAGTAAGGGTGAAAAGGTGAGGGTAAGATCCCACCGCTGCTTTTGGTAACAAAAGTGTGCGAACAAGCCCCATTAAGTGCAAGGCAAATAGGCTGGAACGGGTCGCTCAGCCCATTTTTTCAGCGGGTAAGCTGCTTGAATTATTAAGCAATTAATAATCTAGAGAAATGACTGCCATCTGTTTTTACAGATACAGAATCCGGCTTATAGTAAATCCTGTTTTTATTTTTACATAAATCCCTGTCCTAGTATATCAGTAATATATTGATGTTCATAAGGGTTGCTTAATGTGCTGCCATAAAGCCAGAAATTTGTTCCGTCTGTTGCATATCCGCTGCCTAATACATGAAGCATATTTTTTGTGTTTAACTGTTTTGCTTGATAATAAGTATTTTTACCGTCAGAAGCATAGCCGTCACCTAAAAGCATAAAGTATGCAGTATCAGCATTTTCAAGTTTAATATTTCCGCAGTATATATTATCTTTATCCTGCAGATAATTATCACCTATCATATTTATTGAGTTTAAGTCAATATCAGATATTTCCTGCCCTTTAAAATAGATTTTATACCTGTCAAAAGAAAAAGCACTATTTTCAGACAGTATATCAAAGCTGTTAATATGGGGCATAAAAGAGTTGGCTGTTAAATATCCTTCCCAGTCTTCTTCTAGATAGCAAAGTGCATTGTCATCTTTAATATAGTTGTTAGAAAGAATGACAACTTTTGAAGGGTTAATGTTTTCAATAGGCAGTATTTTATAATATACTCGTTTATTATCAGTATAAATATCGCCTTCTATCCTGTGAAAATTATATAAATCTATATTTTTAATAACTTTACCTTTATAAATAATATTTGTTTCAGCCTGCCATGCTCTATGGATAGTAAAGGGATAAACTGTTGCAGGGTTAATATCTGGTATAATACTGCCTTTATAATAAGCATATTTACTGTCAACTGCAGTTTTTGGTGTATAATCTACTATTGTATCATAATCTGGGTGCAGTAGTATCGCAAAAGACGATATATCAGCCTGTTGTATAAGTCTTTCTTTATAATATACATTATTTTTATCTTTTGCATAAAATGTTGCAATGTCTCCTTTTGGAGTATTTACATATATTATTTTAAATGTGTCTGCATCAGCATTTTCTAATAGAATAGAGCTGTAATATATTTTATTTTTAATCCTTTTATATGAATTACCAAGCTCTATTACATCATCATCTGAAAAAGTATTTGAAGTATCAGTAATAGAGCTGTCAAAAAGGGAAATTACTGACTGAAAATTGCCCTGTTTCACAATTTTTCCTTTAAAAAATAAACTTTTGCCATCAGAGCCGTAGCCAAAGTCCAGTGCTTTAAATGTAACAGGGTCTGCATCTACTTTATTAGTATAATAGTAAACAAGGCTGCCATCATTTAAATAACCACTGAAGTTATCACTGTGGATATCTACTTTTGCTCCATCTAATCCTTCTATTATACTGCCTTTAAAAAATACATGTGTATTATCTACTGCAAGACGAGAGCGGACTTGAAGCCCTATAGTATTAACATTTTCTAATAAAACTACACCTTTACTATCACAAAAATATGCTTTTGTTTTATCTGCAATATAGTATTCATTTAAAACTCTTGCTTCATCAGGATTAATCATATCCAGTGGAGTAGTCAGATAATAAACATTGTTTTTATCTTTAAAAAAATTTTTACCAATAGAAATGACTGTTTCATTATCAATATATTCAATACTTTCTCCATTTATATATGTGTATATATTATCTGCTGCTAAATATTCTGCTTCAGGAAAATTATTATCGCCTGTAAGACGAAAAGCCATTGGATTACTGTTTTCAAGAAATATGCCTTTATAATATACATTTATATTATCAGTCGCATAGCCATCACCTTGTTTAAATACTCTAAAGTTACAGCTTAGTTTGCAAATTGGTTCACCATTATAATAAGCATAAGATTTATCTTTTGCATATCCGTAATTTAGAACAAAAAATGTTGCACTATCAGCATTTTCTATTTCCATGCTTCCATAAAAAACTTTACCATTATCAGCACCATAGCCAACACCAAGAGATGTAAATGTGGCAGGGCTGGCGTTTGGAACAATTTCTCCTTTATCTGTTATTACATGTCTGCCGTCAGTTTTATATTTTGCATCAGGCGTAATCACTGCAGGATGCTCTGGAGATGAAAATAAAATAATATCTTCTAAATCTGTTTTAAGCCTTTTTGTAATGAAATTGTAAAATAAATTATATAAATCTTTCTGCATATAGTTTTGCAGAGTATTTTCTTTATGAAGCATATCATATATAAGGCTGTATTTATGTGGAATAACTGCATTTTGGCTGTTTATTTTAATAATTTTAATGCCATTTTTAGTTATTTCTATAGCATAACAAATATTTGCAAACTCTTTACTGCTTATTAAGCAGAAATCAGCTTTATCATTATTTTTAAATGATGTGATACTTAAAAGAAGTGCTGTATTATAAACAGCAGTATTAAAGCCATTGTATCTGTTTATTTCAAAAGCAAAATTCAATGTGCTGCTTATATTATTGTAGTATAAAAGCAAAGATTCTCTATCAAAAGAAAGTATCATTTCAGAAAGCTCATTTGCAAAAAACTTGGCAATAGAGCCGTATGTAGCTTTTATTGAGCCGCCTAATAATATATTGACAAAGGGGTCATCACTGTCACAGTTAAAAAGCTCTGCATGTGTAGTAAATTTTGCAGATGAAGCAAGCCATAATTTAAAGTCTGCTTCAGAAATATGAATTTTTGCAGTTATTATCCAGTTATTTTCCATAGCACACCATTTTTATCCTATTATACTTATATAAAATAATTATAATTATTTCAACTAATTTATGTATGCAATGTGTTTTTTTTTATTTTTAATTTAAAAAAATCTTGAAAGTATTAAAATAATAATATACACTCTAACCAATTTAAAAATAAATGAGGTTAACTATGAAAGGCTTAATTGCTTTATTATCAATAACTATACTCATTACTGCATGTTCTCAAAACACAAACAGGCAGGAATTTGCTAAGGCTGAAAATGCTTCTCCAGCACCTGCTGTAACTCCTAAACAATCAGCTGCTGGTATGAAACTTACAAAACCAACAGAATTACTTCCAGAGATTACTGAAAAATATTCAGGTATTAAAATTGAAGCAGTTAATAAAAACGATGGCAGTAAAATAGAAATAACTGCTCCTTTTGGTCAAAAAATACCTATTGGCAGCACTGGACTTGAAATCACAACATCTTCTTATTTTACAAGTTTTACAATGGTTGATGGTGGTGTTAAAAATGTAAGTATGGAAGAAAGTAACCCTGCTGCAAAAGTGATTATAACAGATAACGGCTCACAGTTATTTGATGGATGGCTTTTTCAAGAGTATCCTGATATGCATCCATTTGAACACCCTGTATGGAAAGTTGTATTAGCTGGTGCTGTAAAAAAATAACATTTTACTAATTATATTATTGTATATATAACCCCGCATATTTATTTAAGGCGGGGTTTTTTGTTTAATTAATATTTTTTTAAAATATATATTTTAATACAATAATATACTAAAAAGTTTGCAACTTTAATTGATAGTTTTCAAAAACAATATTTCCTGAGCGGAGAGAAATAAAAAATATTGGTTGTGATAGCATTAGATAAAACATATTAACAAATACTGCGAACTTATTAAGACATTATCTTTAACACTTGACTAAATATGATTTAGGTTTTATCCTATACTATATAGTGGTTATAATTTTTGGGAGTTTTGTGATGGTGCTGGAATTGTGTGAAGATAATGCCGGGCTTTTAAGTTCTGTTACAGTCTTATACCTTAATACTGATAAAGATGAACATAAAGAAGAAGAGCTTATATCTATTTTATCTAAATATATCAAAAATATCATTGTTACTAATAATCTTGAAAAAGCAAAAGAGAAAGCAGAGGGCAGAGATATTGATATTCTAATTACTGATTTTAATCTAGCAGATGAAGAAAGTATGAATTTTCCTATGTATATTCGCAGATACAACCCATCATGTTCTATAATTATTTATACAAATAAAAATGACCCAGAACATTTACTTGAAGCACTTAATATGAAAGTTGATAACTATATTATCAAACTTTCCTGCTTTAAAGAACTAATAAAAGCTATTATTAATTTAGCAGAGCATGCTTTTACTTTAAAGGCTCTTTATTCTATAGTGCCTGAAAAATCTACTCATTTAGATACAGAAGCTTATGATACAATAAGCCAGACAATAGATGAGCTGCGAACTATAATTGCAAAAATGGCAGCTCGGCACTGTATAGAGTCTATGCCTATTATCCATTCATTAAAAGGTATTATTGAAAGAATGAAAATACTGCTTAAAAACAGCTATTAATTTATTCTGCTGTTTTTGGTGGATATTCCTGTGGCATAAATAAAGTAAGCCATAGATAGTCTTTATAATATGCAGGGTATATTTTTTCTAATGTGGTATAAAAATCTTTTGAATGGTTTGGCACTAAAATATGAGCAAGTTCATGGTAAATAATACTGTCAATTGTAGTTAATGGTGATAAAATAAGCCGCTCATTTAGTTTAATAATACCTGCACCACAGCTGCCCCAGCAGCTTTTGAACACACCTGTTTTTACAGCTTTTACCTCCAGCTTTATTTTCTCAGCACACATATAAGCTCTTGCAGGCAAAATGTATGAAGCCTGCTGATGATAAAATTTAATCAGATTATCTTTATTTAAAAAATTTCTACCTGCATAAATAATTAAATTGGTTTCATCTATTTTATATGTATTATGTATCTCTGGTTTTAGTTTAAAATCATATAATCTGCCTAGATAAAGTATTTTATTATGCAGCATTTCTGCTTTTTTAGGATAAAAGCAGTGGTAGGCAAGTTTATAAATAATATCTTGATTTTTTAAAAGATAAGCATCTACAGTATTTTCATTAAATGATAGTGATGCATACAAAACTACTGTTTTATATATTCTTTTTTGAATAATATATTTTTCTTTTTTTAATTTAAAATTTTTATAACTGCCATATTTTACTGTAACAATATTTTTTAAAAAATTAATGATTTCTTTTTCTTCTTCTGTAAAAGAATAAATTTTAGCCATTATTGCACATATATATCAGTATAAACTTTTATTTTATATAAATAGATAGTTCCTTCTGTAGTTTATTTGTATCAAAATTTAATACTGGAAGTGTTTTATAAGTATCATTTTTTAATTTAAGTGTGATAGATATATTATCTATATTATAAGAAGAAATATCTTGCCACTTTATTGTGCATGGATTTGTTCCACGATACTGCAGCTCATCAATTGTAAATCTGTATATAATCTTATTACGCATACCTATTATGAATATAGGCAGCACACATACAAAAAATACAAAAGGTAATACTAAAATAATATATTCTGGTTCAATAACTGTAAAAAACAATATTACAGTAATCAAACTTATTAAAAATATAATGCCTAAACTAATGATTAATTTTTTATTTAAAACTGTAAAAATGATATTATTATTTTCTATTTTCATATATTTCTCCATTTAACATTATTAATATAATATTTTTTATTAATAAAAGCTACATTAATAATGAATTTTTTCATAATTTATGCTATATGTTCTAAAATTGAGGTGATTATGTTTTTACCTGTAAGCATGGAAGAAGTAAAAAAGCTGGGCTGGGATTATATAGATGTTATTATTGTAACAGGTGATGCCTATATTGACAGCCCTTTTTCTGGAACAGCTGTTATTGGAAAATATCTTTTAAAACATGGGTTTCGTGTTGCAGTTATCAGCCAGCCTGATACTGAAAGTGATAAAGATATAACAATTTTTGGTGAGCCTAGACTTTTCTGGGGGATAAATGCAGGGTGTGTTGATTCTTTAATTGCAAATTATACTGCCACAGGAAAACCTAGGAAAATGTGCGATTTTACACCAAATGGTATAAATAATAAAAGACCAGACAGAGCATTGATTGTGTATACTGGTCTTATTAGAAGATTTTATAAAAATACAAAACCTATTTTGCTTGGTGGAATAGAGGCAAGTTTAAGGCGTATTGCTCATTATGATTTTAAAACTGATAAGGTTAGAAGAAGTATATTATTTGATTCAAAGGCAGACTATATTATATATGGTATGGGGGAGCTGCCTGTATTAGAATTTGCTAATGCACTTAAAAATAATGAAAATGTTAAAAATATAAAAGGGCTTTGCTACATATCAAAAGAATTATGTGATAATACAGTTATTCTGCCGCATTATGAAGAAGTGTTACAGGATAAAAAATTATTCCATAAAATGTTTAAATTATTTTCAGATAACAGTCAGGCACATTCTGCAAAAACATTAGTGCAGAAAACTGGAGACAGGTATCTTATACAAAATCCACCTGTATATTATAATGATGATATATTAGATGAAATAAGTGATATAGAATTTGAAAGGGCAGTGCACCCTAAAATAGAAGGTAAAGTGAAGGCTTTAGAAACAATAAAAACATCTGTTATAAGCCATAGAGGCTGTTTTGGCGGCTGTTCATTTTGTGCAATAGCTGTGCATCAGGGCAGGCAGGTTATTTCAAGAAGCATATCATCTATTGAAAAAGAAGTAAACAGCATAGTTAATATGAAAGGCTTTAATGGAATTATAAGCGATATAGGCGGTCCTACTGGCAATATGTATATGATGAAGTGTAAAAAAATGGAAAAATCTGGTGCATGTAACCATAAAAGATGCCTCTATCCAGAAGTTTGCAATGGTATGAATACAGACCATAAACCGCTGCTTAATCTGCTTGAAAAAATCAGAAGTATTAAGGGTATAAAAAAAGTATTTGTAACATCAGGCATCAGGGCAGATTTAGCAGTCCATGATAAAATAAATGGTAAAAAATATATTGAAGCAATAGCAAAAAATCATGTTTCAGGGCAGCTTAAAATGGCTCCAGAAAGTGCAGATGAAAAAGTATTAAAAGCTATGAAAAAACCTGATAATAAAAGTTTTTTAGAGTTTTGCAGAATTTATAAGGAATATAGCAGAAAATTTCATAAAAACCAGTTTATTTCATGCTATTTTATAGCAGCTCATCCTGAAGAAAGCGAACAAAAAGCCTTCAATACTCATAATTTTATAGAAAAGTATCTTGATTTTTCACCAGAACAGGTGCAGATATTTACCCCAGCCCCGTCTACATGGTCAACATGTGCATATTATACTGGTCTTGATGAAGAAGGGAAAGATATTTATATAGAAAAACATCTTAATAGAAAAGAAAAATATAAAGAAATAATTATGGGAAAAGGTAAAATACATAAAAATTATAAAAGAAAATAATTATAAAATATGAAAAGTTGTATCTTAAAATATAATAAATGCAAATATATTTATAATTTATTACTGTATATTTAGATAATTTTGCAGTTTTTTTGATAGAACAGCATTATTTGCATTTAAGTTTTCTGTAGATATTATTATATTATTTTCCCTTAGTTTTGAAGTATTTTGTGGACACATTTGAATATGGGAAGGCAGGCGGATATTTTTTAAATATGTTTTATAATCTTTTTCAATTGGTTTTAGTGTAATAATCAGGCGTTTATTTGGTGTATTACGCAAAGATACTGCCATAATCATATCTTTTGGTATAAACAGCTTAGCATGAGTATAATTAGAGTATAAAAATCCAAATTTATCAAATAATATTATGGGGCGGTTTCTTAAAGCCAGATTAATTATTCCATATACAGCTGTAACAGTGCCTAAAATAAATGGAATAATTATATAAATAACTTGTTTATTTGTAGAAATAAAAGAAATACTAGTGATAAGCAAAATTAATCCAAAAATTATATAGGAAAAAGCCCGCAAAACAGAAGGATATACAGCAATAATATCACTACTTTGCTTATTCAATTCCACTTAAAGCACTCCTTTTTCTAAATATTCTTCCTGAAATTTATTAAATAGGTCTAATATTTCACGCCTGTGGGCACTAAGAGTATCTGTTTGAATAATATAAGGGGTGCCGTAAAGTTTAATATTATGCTGCATAAATTTATATATCAGTTTATTAGTTTGTGTTTCTAGAACATTTTCTGGATTGTTTACCATAACAGCTATATAATGGTTTCTTTTTTCTCTGATTTCATTAAATCCTGTAATATCATCCCATAAAATCTGCTCTGAAGCACCTACTAATGGTGCTATTACTATAAATTTATCATTAATAGTAATAACTGTTTTTTTAAACAATACCATTTTTAAAGCTATTAATGCAGCACCCGCAAAGCCTGTAAGCAATATATAGCCAACAACTCTATATCCGCTTTTTAGAAAATATATACTCATAAGTGCAAAAAGAAAAGCAGCTAATACATAATAAAACGACTTCATCTCATTTTTATATATTTCATAAGAGCCATCAGGCAAAGGTTTTATATGAGATTTAATTTTATTTTCATTATCATTTTTATTATTGCTGCTTATCATATTTATGCCTTTATATTATTTCTATATTTTCTATTTGTATTAAATATTTAGGAACATCCTGCATATATCCAAAAGAACCAGTTGGGACTGTTGCTATTTTATCAACAACATCCATTCCATCAGTAACTTTACCAAAAACAGTATAACCATAACCTGTAACATCAGGTGAGCGAAAGTTTAAAAAATTGTTATCTACAAGGTTAATAAAAAACTGGCTTGTAGCAGAGTTAGGGTCATTTGTTCTTGCCATAGCAATAGTGCCTCGTGTATTTTTTAAACCATTATCACTTTCTATTTTAATAGGTGCTTGCGTTTCTTTTTGATGCATATTTTCATCAAAGCCACCACCCTGTATCATAAAACCATCTATAACTCTGTGAAAAATTAGACCATTAAAAAAATTACTTTTTACATACAATATAAAGTTTTCAACAGTAACAGGTGCTTTATCTGGATATAATTCAAGTTTTATTTCACCTATATTTGTTTTCATAAGCAGATTAATATTTGTATTATCTTGCTTTTTAGGTGCTGATTTAGCAGTAGTTTTTTTAGCAACGACAGTTTTTTTCACTGTTGTTTTTTTAGCAGTGTTTTTTTTGTTTGTTTTATTTTCTTTCATTATTTAATAACCTTTATACTTTTTATTATTACAGGAGTAAGTGGAACATCTTGATGAAACCCTTTAGAACCAGTTGGGACTGTTGCTATTTTATCAACTACATCCATTCCTTTTGTAACTTTTCCAAATACTGCATACCCATAACCTGCAGTAGTTTTTGCTTTAAAATCAAGAAATGGATTATTAACTAAATTAATAAAAAACTGGCTTGTAGCAGAATTAGGTTCTTGAGTTCTTGCCATAGCAAGTGTGCCCCGTGTATTTTTCAAACCATTATCACTTTCTATTTTAATAGGATTTCTAGTTTCTTTTTCTTTCATATCAGATGTCATTCCACCGCCTTGTATCATAAAGTTTGGAATTACACGGTGAAATACTAAGCCATCATAAAATTTACTATTTACATATTCTACAAAGTTAGTAACTGTAATAGGTGCTTTATCAGCATATAGTTCAGCTTCTATCTGCCCCATAGATGTATCAATTAAAACTTTTGTAGTTTTTGTTTGAGCCTGTGCTGTATAAACACCAGCTGTCATTATAATAGTAAATAGAATAAGAGTAATAAATTTTTTCATATATGTTTCTCCATATTAACCTTTACCAATAGAACGGCATTTTTCGCATACACCAAATAAATTCATATAATGGTTTGTCAGCTTAAATTTATATTTTGCTGCAATCTGCTCTTGCAGTTCTTCTAAGTCTGGGTCATTAAATTCAATATTTTTACCACAAACAACACATATTAAATGGTCATGGTGGGTTTTCCCCATAATAGCCTCATAGTAGCTTTTACCATCACCAAAATGCACTTCACGAACAATACCTGCCTCTATAAGCAGCTTAATAGTGCGATAAATTGTAGCAAGTCCTATATTATTGTCTATTTCTTTTGTAATAGCATACAGTTTATCAATATCAATATGAGAATCATATTTCATAAATTCATCAAATATAATCTGTCTTTGATTTGTAAGCCTAAGTTTTTGTGTAGCAAGAAATGTTTTAAAGTATTCTCTATTTTTATCCAGTTTTTTATTCTGCATATATTACTCCAACTTGATTATATAAAATAAACTAAATTATAAATATTTGCAAAAGTTTTTTTATATTTCTACAAAAATAGGTGCTGATATGATAAAATATTTATATATGACAGTATATTATGGAAAAGTTTTGAATAATTAAAAAAAATGCTTGCAAAAAATAAAATTATTATATATAAATACATTCTCATATATAAGCGCCCATAGCTCAACTGGATAGAGCGTTTGACTACGGATCAAAAGGTTGTGGGTTCGATTCCTGCTGGGCGCGTTACTAAAAGCCTTGATTATTCAAGGCTTTTTTTATTTTTAGAATTCTTGTAATTTCTTCTTACATAATTTTTGGTCTTATTTTGGTATAGTTTTTATTTCTGAAATTTTTCCTAGAATATTTTATCATATCTCTCTGCCAAAGTTTTTGATTACAGATACTACTTTCCCTATAATAGCAACATTATCAGATGTAAAATTATCTATAGTTAATTCTATCGGTTTATATTGAGGATTTTCTGATACTAGAATGACTCCATTAGGTATTTTTTGAAGTTTTTTGACAAGCAGAGTATCATCTATGTGGATAACATATATACCTTCAGTTAAAAACTGTTTCTGGCTTAAATCTATAATTATAAAATCATTATTATCAATTAATGGATACATTGAATCACCAACAGCATTAATAATTGATACATCATTTGAATGTGTTATTTTTATCAGAGTAGAAGGTATTGACATATACTCTACTGTATTTTCATCATATACAAGTGCTCCAGAACCTGCAGCAGCAGATACTTCTTTGAAGTAAGGAAGCTTAATACATTCTGGTATTATTGTTTTTGATGAACCTAGAAACATACTGCCAGTGCCATTTATAAGCCAGTCAGGATTAACATTATATTTATTACGAAGTTTTAATAAGGTAGAGTCTGATACTGGATTTTTACCATATTCATAATTTTGGACCATAATATAACTTATGTCTATATCTTCTGCCATTTTTTTTTGTGATAGATTAAGAGTATATCTTAATTCTTTAAATCTGTTTTTTACACTCATTTTTATACTCCATAAAAAATAATAAAAGTTAATAAAATAATATAAAACTAAATAAAGAATAATGCAACATAAAAATACATAAAAAAACAAACTTGTATTATTTAGTATTATTTTGTATTTTTATGTTGACATACTAAATGGTTTTCTTATAATATGCTTTATAAAATAAAAGTAATAAAAATTAATCAAGTTTTATAAAAAATGTAACATACAAAGAATATTAAAAAAAAATAATAATGGAGGAATAATAATGAGTTTTGAGGAAGTTATTGCTGCAAGTGTTAGTAATGCAGTGGAAAAGGCATTATCAGAAAGTGTAAAGCATATTACAAATCTTGCTGGTGAGAGTGCAAGAAAAAGTAAATATTCACTTGATGATTTACTGACAGAGAAACAAACAGCTGAATATTTGAATGTAGAAGTATCTACCTTACAACAGTGGAGGTTTTATAAAAAATATTTACCATACTGTGTTTTAGGCAATAAAACTATAAGATATAAGTTTAGTGATATTTTAGAGTTTGCTACATCAAATAAAGTGCTGGTAACAAAATAAGGGAGAAATAACATGAATGCATTAAATGAAAAAAACTTGTATTTAATAGAACAGGAAAAAGCTAAATAAGATATTCTTAAAGAAAAAGCTCTGAAAAAATGCAATTTAGATAATATTATTGAATTAATCCAAAACAATGATGCTTTTATAGATATAGTGGAAATACCAGAGCTGAGTTCAAATACAATAAGTGATTATATTGTTATTAAATTTAAAGATTGTAATTACTCATTATATATAACTATGTGTGGTGATATTAAGCTTTGTATGGATATAAATGCAGTAAAGCATGCAAAATATATAGAAGATTATACTCTAATAGATGTTGAAGAAGGCAATGAAAAATTAGTATTGGAACTTTATGACTATATTTTAACTGTACATACTAATAGTAAGCTTGAAGAATTCATAAGTGATAAATATTGTGAATAATGGAGGAAATTATGGCAGATTTTAATAAAGTGATTTTGGCAGGACATCTTACAAAAATTCCAGATGTAAGAACTTTGCAAAATAATATAACAGTTGCATCAAGCGGAATAGCAGTTAATCGTAAATATAAAGATAAAGAAGAAGTTATGTTTATAGATATCGTTGTATATGGAAAACTGGCAGAAACATTTGGTCAATATACTGCTAAAGGTTCAGCAGTGCTTATTGAAGGCAGATTATCTTTTAGACAATGGGAGCAGGATGGGCAAAAACGCAGCAAGCATGAAGTTATTGTTGAATCGTTACGGCTACTTGGTAATAAACTTGCTGATAATAATACTACTGCTGATAAAAAACAAACAAATACAGCAGAAAAAGAGGAAAGAGTTATTACAGATGAGGATGTTCCATTTTAAATCAGGGTTTAAATAGACCCTGATATGTATCAAGATTAGGAAAAGAACTGCAAGGTAAATATATGATTATTGAAATAAAAGATAAAAATAAATCAAGGTCAGAAAGAAATAGTCAAAATGATTTAAAAATATTGAAAAAATATAAAACTAGTAAACAAGAAAAAATACATATCAAAGATAATATTCATGTAATAATCTTTAAATAAACATAAGGTGCAGTTATGACAAAATTATTGGGTTTTAACAGTAGAATAACTGAGTTTATAGGTCTTATAAATAACAAACGATATAAAGATAAATTGATTGTTGCAACTTATCTTTATCTTTATGAAGATTTAGAACCAGATTTGAAAGGGACCTATCTTGTATTATGGGATATGATAAAAAACATCATTTTTCAAGACCAGAAAAATAATGAACTTAAAGAAATAAAAGAAGATAGTAGTTTAATTGATGGAGAAAATGGTAAAATCTAAAAACGATTGCGAAAAAGTGAATAAATAAAAAAGTGGTTGTTAAAACTCTTTAAATAAAATAATATTTTTTAGCCAAAAAATAGAGTAAGAGAGGTAACAACCACAAATGGATACTACACCAAAAAATCGTAAAAATAAACACTTAAATGCATTTGAGTGTTATAAATTAGAAGGTCTGTTGAAATCCAAAGTTAGTGTGTTGGAAATAGC
>Ga0209694_1001908_pt1 | contig 19661 bp, 15 predicted proteins | sample GluameincwithD2O_FD_187499 | JGI IMG/M metagenome (GOLD analysis project Ga0209694, IMG submission 187499) | Mouse cecum microbial communities from Vienna, Austria - Glucosamine amended microcosms incubated with D2O (SPAdes) (version 2) | ecosystem: Host-associated > Mammals > Digestive system >... | reverse complement strand
TTCCAAAAATTCTTTTTTCTTTGTCCGCACTTCGAGCAATTCGTCGCTCATTCCAGACAAGCTCATTTGTTTATCCATATTTATATTATATCACATTTTTGCGGATTTCGCATTATGCGGTATTGCCCAAACTTTTTTCTCCTTGTCTAGTGCTTTGTACATGCTAACCCGCGACTTTTCGCCTGCTTGCCCAATTTTCTGGAAAAAGTAGGAAAGAGAGGCCCTTTCGGGCCTCTCAGGCTGGTTTTCACCGTTTTTCCTCACCCATTCTTTCCCAGGTACGCCTCCCGGACCTTCTCGTTGGCCAGCAGCTCCGCGCCGGTGCCGGACATGGTGATGTTGCCCGTCTCCAGCACGTAGGCCAGGTCCGCGATCTTCAGGGCCATGTTGGCGTTCTGCTCGATGAGGAGCACCGTCACGCCCTGGCGGTTGATCTCCCGGATGATGGAGAAGATATCCTGCACCACCAGAGGGGCCAGCCCCAGGGACGGTTCGTCCAGCATCATCAGCTGGGGCCGGGACATCAGCGCCCGCCCCACGGCCAGCATCTGCTGCTCGCCGCCGGAGAGGGTGCCCGCCAGCTGCCAGCTCCGCTCCTCCAGCCGGGGGAAGAGGCTGTAGACCCATTTGACGTCCTCCTCGATGCCCGCCTTGTCCTTGCGGAGGTAGGCCCCGATGCGCAGGTTTTCCAGCACCGACATGTCGGCGAAGACCCGCCGCCCCTCGGGGCTCATGGCAATGCCGGAGCCAATGATCTTGTCGATGGACCGGCCCAGAAGCTCCTCCCCGTTCCACTGGATGGAGCCGGAGGAGGCCTTCACCAGCCCCGTGATGGTCCGCAGGGTGGTGGACTTCCCCGCGCCGTTGGCGCCGATCAGGGTGACGATCTTGCCCTCCGGCACCTCCAGGGAGATGCCCCGAAGAGCCTGGATGCCGCCGTAGCTGACGTGGAGGTTTTCAATTTTAAGCATCCTCGCTCACCCCCAAATAGGCGTCAATGACGCGCTTGTTGTTCTGGATCTCCGCCGGGGTGCCCTGGGCAATGAGCTCGCCGAAATCCAGGACGTAAATCCGCTCGGAGATGTTCATGACCAGATTCATGTGGTGCTCAATGAGGAAAACCGTCATTTGGAAGCGGTCCCGAATCTGGCCGATGAAGGCCGTCAGCTCCTCGGTCTCCTGGGGGTTCATGCCCGCCGCCGGTTCGTCCAGAAGCAGCAGCTGGGGCTCCGCCGCCAGGGCTCGGGCAATCTCCAGCCGCCGCTGCTTGCCATAGGGCAGGGAGGTGGCCAGCTCGTCCTTCACGTCCGCCAGGCCCACGGTCTCCAGCAGCTCCTCCACATTCTCCCGCTGCCGCGCCTCCTCCTTCCGGTTGAGGCGGAACGCGGCGGAAAAGACGTTGCTGGTGGTCCGGCAGTGCTTGGCGATCAGCACGTTGTCAAACACTGTCTGGCTCTTCCACAGCCGGATGTTCTGGAAGGTCCGGGCCATGCCCAGGCGGGTGATCCGGTCCGGGGTGGGAGCCAGAACCTGATGGTACTCCCCGGCGTGCCGGCCCTTGTACTGCTGCTTCATCTTCCCCTGGGGGTGGTTTTCCACGATCTTCTCCCCCCGGAACCAGACCGCGCCGTTGGTGGGCTGATAGACGCCGGTGATGACGTTGAAGGCCGTGGTTTTCCCCGCGCCATTGGGGCCGATGAGGGCCACGATCTCCCCCTGGTTGACCTCCAGGTTCAGATTATCCACCGCCACCACGCCGCCGAACTGCATGGTGACGTTTTCCACTTTCAAAACATTCTCGCTCATTTCGCCGCCTCCTTTTTCCGCCGCTGAAAGAGGTCCGGCAGCTCCCTGTCGCCCATGATGCCCCTGCGGAAGAACAGCACCACGATCATAATGACCACGGAGAACACCACCATACGGAAGCCATTGCGCAGCAGGGGCACCTTGAATCCGCCGATGAAGGTCTCCGCGTCCAGGAAGCGGAGCCACCACTCGCTGGCCGCCACATAGAGGAAGGCCGCGATGCAGCTGCCGGAGACGGAGCCGATACCGCCGATGACCACGATCAGCAAAATCTCATAGGTCATGGCGGTGGTGAAGGTCTTGGCCTGGGCCTGGTTGGCGAACATGGCGAACATGCCGCCCCCCACCCCGGCGAAGAAGGAGCTGATGACAAAGGCCAGCCGCTTGTGCCTGGAGAGGTTGATGCCCATGGCTTCGGCGGCCACCTCGTCGTCCCGGATGGCCTTGAAGGCCCGGCCGTAGGTGGAGTTGATGAGGAGCACAATGACGGCAATGCAGATTCCCGCCAGCAGGAAGGCCGTGAAGGTGGACAGCCGCAGCACCGTCTCCCCGCTCTCGTTTTGGATATTGAAGCTGGTGAAGGTGGGGAAGCTCTTCAGCGCGTTGGCGCCGTTGGTGACGGGGCCCAGCTTATCCCACTGGAACACCGCCCGGATGATCTCGCCGAAGCCCAGGGTGGCAATAGCCAGATAGTCGCTTTTCAGCCGCAGCACCGGCAGGCCGATAAGCCACGCCACCGCCGCGGCCACGCAGCCGCCCAGCACCAGCGCCGTCAGGACGCCCAGCACCAGCCCCACCGCTCCGCCGCCGAAGAGCTCCGGCAGGGAGAAGTTGATGGCGGAGCCGTTATAGATATAGTATACAGCGTCCCTCTGGGCTGCGGGGATGGTCAAAATGGCGTAGGTATACGCCCCCAGCAGCATGAAGCCCGCCTGCCCCAGGGAGAAGAGGCCCGTGAACCCGTTGAGCAGGTTCATGGACACCGCCACCAGGGCGTACACCGCGCCCTTTTTCAGGGCGGTGAAGACCATGATGTTCTTGTTGGGGTCCAGCACGTTCTCCAGCACCACCACCACGGCCAGCAGAGCCGCGATGCCCAGCAGGGCGGTCCAGACGCCCCGTTTCGATGTCTTATTCATAATCCGCAGCCCCCCTTACACTTTGTCGGTGACCTTCTCACCGAAGAGGCCCGTGGGCTTCACCACCAGGATGACAATCAGCAGGGCGAAGGTAAAGGCGTCGGAGAAAATGCTCCAGCTGGAGCCCTTAATGACGCTTTCCGAAAGGCCGATGATGAAGGCCCCCACCACGGCCCCGGGAATGGAGCCGATGCCGCCGAACACCGCCGCCACAAAGGCCCGCAGGCCCGGCAGCGCGCCGGAGAGGGGAACAATGGACTGATAGTTCGTGAAGTACAGCACGGAGCCCACCGCCGCCAGGAAGGAGCCGATGATGAAGGTGACGGAGATGACGGCGTTGATCTTGATGCCCATGAGCTGGGCGGTCTCGAAGTCCTTGGCCACGGCCCGCATGGCCATGCCCACCTTGGTGTGGTTGATGAGCTGGGTCAGGGCGGCGACCAGCACCAGCACCAAAATGGGCGTCACCACCGTGACCACCTTGGTGGGCACGCCGGCGATGGTGATGGTCTTGGAAATGCCCGGAATCTCGGGGTACATCTGGGGCAGGCCGCCGGTGATATAGGTCGCCAGGTTCTGGAGCAGATAGCTCACGCCGATGGCGGAGATCATAACGCTCATCCGGGGCGCTTCCCGCAGGGGCTTATAGGCCGCCCGCTCGATGACGAAGCCCAAAAACACCGTCAGGGCCAGCACCAGGGGGATGGACGCCGCCAGCGGCAGATTGGCGCTGAGGTAGACCATCAGCAGCCCCGCCACCATGAACAGATCGCCGTGGGCGAAGTTGATGAGGCGCAGGATGCCGTAAACCATGGTGTACCCAATGGCAATCAGCGCGTACTGTCCGCCCAGAGACACACCGGAGAGCAGAATGGAAATGGCGTATTGCACGCGGGAACCCTCCTTTGTCTTGATAGTGATGGAACGCGAAGGACCGTCTCGAAAAAGGCCCGGCCAGCCCCTTTCGAGGCGGTCCCAGGAAACGCCGCCACCTGCCGGAGGAAGCCTCCCCCGGCAGGTGTCACGGCAGGATTCAGACGCCGCGCCCGCAAAACGCCGGACGCATGGAAGCGGCTCTGGAATCCTTATTTCGCGGTCTGGACAGTCTCCAGGGTCCAAGCGCCGGCGGTGTTGTCGGCGGTCTTGATATAGGCGGTGTCGCGGATGGCGTCGCCCACCTCGTCGAAGGCGATGTCGCCGGACACGCCGGTGTAGGTCAGGCTGGGCAGGGCGGCCTTGACCGCGCCCTTGTCGGTGGAGCCGGCGGCCTTCAGGGCTTCCAGGGCCACGTAGTACGCGTCATAGCCCATGGCGGTGACGGCGGCGATGGTATCGTTGCCGCCGTTGTTGGTCATGGCGGTGGAGTCCTCCGCCAGCCAGGCCTTGATGCCGTTATCGAAGTCCGGCGCGCCGCCCTCCTGGTAGAAGGTGGAGACGTAAATCTGCACGTCGGAGCCCTTGGCGGCCTCGAGAACCATGTTGCTGTCCAGGGTGTCGGAGCCCAGGATGGGGATGCTCAGGCCCATGGAGGCGGCCAGCTTCACGATCTGGGTGGAGTAGGCGATGGAGACGGGGCAGAAGATGACGTCCGCGTTTTCCGCCACAGCCTCGTTCAGGTAGGTGGAGAAGTCGGAGGTGTTGGTGGGGAAGGACTTTTTGACCACGTCGCCGTCAAAGGCCTGCTCGAAGTAGTTCAGAAGGCCCTGGTCATAGTCGTTGCCCAGCTCGCCAAGAAGGTACGCCTTCTTGGCGGCGAACTTCTCCTGGGCGAAGTTCGCCAGGACGGTGCCCTGGAAGGGGTCCAGGAAGCAGATGCGGAAATAGTAGTCGTTGCCCGCGGTGACGCCGGGGTTCGTGCAGGTGACGCCGATGGCGGCCAGACCCGCCTCGCCGAAGATGGGGCCGCCGGCAATGGCGGAGCTGGAGCCGTAGGTACCCAGCACCAGGCTCACGTCCTGACTCACCAGCTGAGACGCGGCGGTGGGAGCCTTGGAGGCGTCGGAGGCGTTGTCGGCGTAGACCAGCTCGACGTTGTAGGTCTCGCCGCCGATCACCACCGTCGGGGTCTCCTTGTTGCCGTACTGCATGCCCAGCATCTCCTGCTTGCCGCCGGCGCCGGAGTCGCCGGTGGCGGGCTCGAACACGCCGATGCGGACGACCTTATCGCCGCCGGACGCGCCGCCGGAGGGCTGGGCGTCACCGGAGCCGCCGCTGCCGGAGCCGCCGGACCCGCCGCTGCCGCCGCAGGCGGCCAGGCTCAGGACCATGGCGAGGGTCAAAAGCATCGCAAAACATTTCTTCATTCTTTTCATCCTCCTGTCAGATGGGACCTTCCGTCCCTAGTATGCCGACTATTTTACGTTCTTTTCTCTGATTTTGCAAGTTAAATTCTACACAGAAAGATTCCTTCAATTTTAATGCGGCAACGCGGCGCGTTTTCAAAAGGGCGTCCTTTTGTCCTCCAGATAAGGACATTCCGGGGAACCCGGAAATTTCTGCCTGATCCCTGTTCGCCGCCGGCGGACAGTCGTTTTCGTGATTTTGCTGAACGCCCAGTCCGCACAAAACGGGATTTTTCACTCTTCCGGGGCGGGCGCGGAGGCTGGGAGAGAAAATTTTCCAGAGAATTTTTCGCCTCCGGCCTCTGGTTTTTGTTGCATTATCGGGGAACGATTGCTATAATGAACACAATACTCCGCTCCGCTCCAGCTTTTTCGCCGCCCACTCTCCATCGGAACGGCGGTTTTTCCACCCCCCCTTGCGAGGCGCGAAATCGGACGCGGGGCCAGACAACCGCGCCAGCGGTCATGTAAAAACAAAATGGGAGGATACATAGCTATGCAAAAAAGCATCAAAAGAACCGTGTGGATCCGCACGGTGGCGGCCCTGGCCTCCGTGCTGCTGTTCAGCTTTGTGACCACAGCCAACATCCTGCGCATCCAAAGCGTTCAGAATGCCAACACCCAGGCGGCGTCCCTGCTCCAGCGGGCCCAGGCGGCGGAAACCGCCCACTACCGCTGGGCCAGCAACCTCAGCAACGCCCTCTATGCCGGAAGCGAGTTCACCGGCAGCATTGACCCCACCTCCTGCACCCTGGGCCAGTGGCTCTACGGCGACCCGGAGACGGACGATCCCACTGTCCTGGCTCTCCGCAGCCAGATGGAGCCCCTCCACAAGGAGATTCACGAGTCCGCCACCTACGTGCTGGACCTGCTGAAAACCAGTCCCTCCCAGGCCCAGGACTATTATCAAAAGACCATTCTGACCAACATCAGCACCCTGGTGGGCCATCTGGACGAGGTGGTGACGAATCAGACCGCCGTCAATAACGACGGTCTCACCCGCATGCACACCATGATACTCCAGATGCAGCTGGTGTGCTTCCTCTGCCTGGTGCTGGCTCTGATCTGCCTGATCAGCCTGGTCACCTTCGTCGGCAAGCATGTGGTGAAGCCCATCCTCCTCATCACCAGCCACGCCCGTCCCCTTCAGGAAGGCCGCCTGGACCTGAAGATGGATTACCACTCCGAAAACGAGCTGGGCGAGCTGGCCCAGACTCTGGAGGGCTCCATGAAACTCATCCGCGGTTATGTGGAGGATATCAACCACATCATGGCGCAGCTGTCCCAGGGCAATTTTGACGTCGCCACCTCCACGCCCTATATCGGCGACTTCCAGTCCATCGAGACCTCCCTTGCCAGCTTCACCGCCACCATCTCCGACACCCTGGGCAGCATCGTCCAGACCCAGGGCCGGGTCTCCAGCAACGCCGGCCAGCTCTCCAGCGGCGCGCAGGCCCTGGCCCAGGGCGCCACGGAGCAGGCCAGCGCCGTGGAGGAGCTTTACGCCACGCTGGACGACCTCTCCAAGGGCGCGGAACAGAATGTCCAGTCCGCCTCCGCCGCCCTGGAAAACGCCCGCCTCACCGGCGAGCAGGTCACCATCAGCAGCAAGCAGATGGAGCAGATGGTGGCCGCCATGACGGACATCACCAACTCCTCCCAGCAGATCGGGCGGATCATCGCCACCATTGAGGACATCGCCTTCCAGACCAATATCCTGGCTTTGAACGCCGCCGTGGAGGCCGCCCGGGCGGGCAGCGCCGGCAAGGGCTTCGCCGTAGTGGCGGACGAGGTGCGCTCCCTCGCCACCCGGTCCGACGAGGCCGCTAAAGCCACCAAGGACCTGATTGACAACTCCGTCCAAGCCACGGAGCAGGGCAGCCGCATTGTGGGCGAGGTCTCCGCGTCTTTGAAAAAGACCCTGGATCTTGTGATGCAGTCCAACACCACCATCAGCGCCATCGCCGAGGCCGTCCAGGGCGAGGCCGCCTCCATCGCCCAGGTGACCGAGGGCATCGGCCAGATTTCCGCCGTGGTTCAGACCAACTCCGCCAGCAGCGAGGAGTCCGCCGCCGTCAGCTCGGAGCTCTTCGAGGAGGTCCACAAGCTGGAGGATGAGACCAAGAAGTTCCGCCTCAAGCGGGGCGGCGCGGGCCACTCCTATATGGGCTGACGCAAGCGCCATGCAAATGCAAAAGGGCCGCCCGGACGGAACTGTCCAGGCGGCCCTTTCCTTTACTCCATCAGTCCTGCCCGCCGCATCTGCGCTGTTTTGGACTGGAGCCGGGCGAAGGAGGTCACGCTGCCGTCCTCTTCCAGCAGGACTTTGGCCTCCGGAGACAGGGTCTGGAAAAATTCGTAAGCCGAGGGGTCCTGATCCAGCAGGTCCTCCAGGCTCAGGTATTCCGCGCCGTACATCCAAATCACCTCCGGGCTTAGTTTGCCCGGATTTCAAGGGAGCTTATGATGGAATTTCGAACAATTTCTGACAACAAGCGGACCTTCCTCCCCCTGCTCCTCCTGGGGGATGAGCAGGAGGACATGATTGACCGCTATCTGGACCGGGGAACGCTGTGTGCCCTTTATGACGGCGGCGCTCTGCGGTGCGTCTGCGTGGTGACGGAGGAGGGCGGCGGGGATTTTGAGATCAAAAATCTGGCCGTGGCTCCGGAGAGCCAGCGGCGAGGTTACGGACGGACCATGGTGGAGTTTGTGGTCCAGACCTGCCGGGGCCGGGGAACGCGGCTGCTGGTTGGCACCGGGGACAGCCCGCTGACGGCGCCGTTTTACGAGGCGTGCGGCTTCCGGGAGTGCGGGCGGGTGAAAAACTTTTTCCTGGACCACTATGACCATCCCATTTTCGAGGCGGGGCGGCAGCTGGTGGATATGGTGTATTTTTCCATGGAGTTATAATGTGGTAAACGGAGAGTGTTCCGCAATATGGAGGATTCCTCCGAACCGGAGGCGCCCGTTACAAAGGCCGCGTCCCGCATGCCTGTCAGCCTTTCGTTGCGGCAAAAGCAGGGACGGCATGCTGCCTGTCATGCCGTCCCTGCAAATGATAGAGGGGTCTCTATGAAAGTCACTCCGCCGCGGCGGCCTTCAGGGCCTCCACCCGGTCCGTCTTTTCCCAGGCGACGCCCAGGTCCTCCCGGCCCATGTGGCCGTAGGCGGCCAGCTTGCGGTAGATGGGCTTGCGCAGGTCCAGGTCCCGGATGATGGCGGTGGGACGGAGGTCAAAGACCTTGGCCACGGCCTCCTCCAGCTTTCCGTCGCTGACAGAGCCGGTGCCGAAGGTGTCCACCATGATGCTCACGGGCTTGGCAACGCCGATGGCGTAGGCCAGCTCAATCTGGCAGCGCTTGGCCAGGCCCGCGGCCACGATATTCTTGGCCACCCAGCGGGCGGCGTAGGCCGCAGAGCGGTCCACCTTGGTGGGGTCCTTGCCGGAGAAGCAGCCGCCGCCGTGGGGGGCGCTGCCGCCGTATGTATCCACGATGATCTTCCGGCCCGTCAGTCCCGCGTCGGCGGCGGGGCCGCCCTTGACAAAACGGCCGGTGGGGTTCACATAGTACTTGGTGTTCTCATCCAGCAGATTGGCAGGAAGGACCTCCTTGGCCACCAGGTTGATCATGTCCCGGCGAATCTGCTCCAGGGTGACGTCCGGGTTGTGCTGGGTGGAGATGACCACGGTGTCAATGCGGACCGGATTGTTGTTTTCGTCGTACTCCACGGTGACCTGGCTTTTGCCGTCGGGGCGCATGTAGGAAACCAGGCCGCTCTTGCGCACCTTGGTCATCTGGAGGCACAGCTTCTGGGCCAGGGACAGGGGCAGGGGCATCAGCTCCGGCGTCTCGTCGCAGGCATAGCCGAACATCATGCCCTGGTCGCCCGCGCCGTGGTTCAGCTCGGCCTCCTCGTTGTTCTTGTTCTCCAGGGACTTGTCCACGCCCATGGCGATGTCGGCGGACTGCTCGTCAATGGAGGTGATGACGCCGCAGGTGTCGCAGTCGAAGCCGTACTTGCCCCGGTCATAGCCGATGTCCCGAACGACTTCCCGGGCGATCTTGTCAATGTCCACAAAGCAGTTGGTGGTGATCTCGCCCATGACGTGGATCAGCCCCGTGCAGGCCGTGGTCTCGCAGGCCACGCGGCCCTGGGGGTCCTGGGCCAGGATGGCGTCCAGCACGGCGTCGGAAATCTGGTCGCAGATTTTGTCGGGATGCCCCTCCGTCACGGACTCGGAGGTGAAGAGATAATGTCTTGCCATAGCAGTGCTCCTTTGCGCCCTCTGGGGCGGCGCGCCTCTTTTCTCCCGCGCGCTGGGACGATTTTTGCCGGCTGAAAGGCCCTTGAGATCCAAAGAAAAACCGCGCGTTTCGACGCGAAACGCACGGGAAATTCCTTCTCGTTCCTCATCTGTCGTTTCCGCCGGATTTGGCACCTTTCAAATGCAGGTTGCCGTGGTTTCATCGGGCCGTTCCCTCCGCCACTCTTGATAAGGATATTTACTTGATTAGTATTGTATCAGGTCCTGCGGGTTTGTCAAGGGCTCCCGCTCTTTTTTTCGCCGGATTTTTTTGCCGGCTCCGGCAATGTTCATAAAAAGTAGGTGACTTTTTCCGGCAAACGGGGTATAATGTCCTTTACGATTTTGCGATTTCGGATACTAGGAGGGAACCCCTTGAGAAAGCTGAACAGCGCCGTGGAGCGTTTCGCGCTCCGGCATCCCAACTTCGGCGTCGCCAACCTCATGCTGTACATCGTCATCGGCAACGCCGCCGCCTTCTTTCTGCTGCGCATGACCAACGGCGCGGCCATTCAATTTTTGTACTTCGATTGGGGACAGGTTCTCCGGGGTCAGATCTGGCGGCTGGCGACCTTTATCTTCGTCCCGGAAAGCACTCAGCCCTTCAACCTGATTCTCTCGCTGTACTTCATGTACTTCATCGGCACCATGCTGGAGCGGGAGTGGGGCACGCCGAAGTTCTGCCTCTATTACCTCTCCGGCGTGGTTCTGACCCTCGTCACGGGCATCCTCAGCTACTACGCCTTCGGCTACGGCGTACTGATGGGGACCTACTATGTGGGCATGTCCATGTTCCTGGCCTTCGCCGCCCTGTATCCCGACGCGCGGCTGATGCTGCTGTACATCATTCCCGTAAAGGCCAAGTGGCTGGCCCTGGCGGACATCGCTCTTTTCGCCGTGGACATTATCGGGGCCCTGCTCCGGGGGGACTGGCTCAGCGCCCTGCTGCCCGTGATCGCCCTTTTGAACTTCCTGATCTTCTTCTGGTGCGAAATCACGGACCAGATCGGCCGGCGGCGGGCCTACGCCCGGCACCGCAACTCCCATCAGACCATCCAGTTCAAGTCCGCCGTCCGCCAGCAGCGGAAGAAGGAGGCCCAGCAGGGCTACCGGCACAAGTGCTCCGTCTGCGGGCGGACCGACACGGAGTATCCGGACCTGGAGTTCCGGTACTGCTCCCGCTGCGCCGGATACCACTGCTTCTGCATGGACCACATTTTCAATCACGAGCATTTCAAGGAGTGACCTGTTTGATTCATCCGCTTTCAAGTCCCCGATACCGCCTGTCCCTGCCCCTCAGCCTGCTGGCGGCGGCGCTGCTGGCAGGAGGCGTCACCCTTCTGGCCCTCTGGTGCCAGCCCAACTCTTTCCGGACGCTGCTCTCCGGCCTTCTCCAGCAGCCGCTTTTGATCGTTCTCAACGCCCTTCCCGTGGGCCTTTTGGTCCTGGCGGCGGCGGCGCTGTTGCGAAACGTCTTCTTCGGCGCGGCGCTGGTGAATCTTCTGGTCTGCACCCTGTCCATCGCCAACCGGGTGAAGATCGAGGTCCGGGACGAGCCGGTATTTCCCCGGGACTTCGCCCTTTTAAAAGAGGTGGGCAGCGCCCTGGGAACCTATGACATCCGCTTTCCCCTCCCGCAGATCGGGGCGGTGGTCCTGGTGACCGCCGCTCTGGCGGCCCTGGGCTTTTTCATCGGCTGCCGGCCCTTCCCGGCGGAACGGCTCCGGGGCTGGCCGGGGCGGCTTTCGGGCTTCGCCGCCGCTCTGGCGGTTTTGACCGGGCTGATCCTCACGGTCTACGCCTCCCAGGACCTCTATCAGTCCTTTCGCGTCCGCAACGCCGAATACGTCCCCTCCGTCTTCAACGACCTGGGCTTTCCCTACGCCTTCTGCCACCACTTTACCACCTATCTCGTGGACCGGCCCGAGGGCTTCAGCCGCTCCGAGGCGGCGTCCTGGGAGACCGGGGACCGCCCGGGCCAGGGGAAGAACGTCAGCGTCGTCATGGTGATGAACGAGGCCTTCTCCGACATCACCGACGCGGACATTTTCGCGTACGATGAGGAGAGCGATCCCCTGCCCAACCTTCACGCCCTGCGGGAAGACCCCCACTCCCTCAGCGGCCATGTGGTGGTGCCCGGCTTCGCCGGAGGCACCGCCAACACGGAGTTCGACGTGCTGACGGGAATGCAGACCACAGCCCTCTCCGCCTCCGCCACCTCCGCCATGCGGGTGGTGAACCGGAACCTGGACAGTCTCTTCCGGGTCTTTGGGAACGACGGCTATGAGACCTCCTTCTACCATCCGGGGGACAACTGGTTCTATAACCGGGAAAATGTCTACCGCTGGCTGGGGGCGGAGGAGACGCGGTTCGTCGCGGACATGGAGGCCCCGGAGTACAAGGGCCGCTGGGTCACCGACGATTACGCCGCCGGCCTCATCGAAGAAGCCTTCGAGGAGGCGGAGGCCCCCCTCTTCCACTTCACCACCACCATTCAAAACCACATGTCCTACACCGCCGACAAGTACGGTCCGGACTATCCCTTCCCCCCCACCGGCGTCCCCGGCCTCTCGGAGGAAGCGGAGACCCTTCTCCAAGTCTATATCGAGGGGGTCCGGGACGCGGACGCCATGCTGGGCCGCCTCTGGCGGTACTTCCAGGCCCAGAGCGAGCCGGTGGTTCTGGTCTTCTTCGGGGACCACCTCCCCTATCTCGGAAACGACATGCTGGGCTACCGCCAGCTGGGGCTGGACGTCTTCCCCGGTCCCGAGGGGCAGGAGAATCCGGCGGCCTATGAGACGCCCTATATCATCTGGGCCAACGGCGCGGCGGCGGAAGCGCTGGACTGGGACGCGGCGGCGGCGTCCCTGGACCTGCCGGAGGCGGTGTCCGCCGCCTTCCTGGGCGCGGCGGTGCTGGAGCTGACGGGCCGGGGGGAGGAGAGCCCCTGGTTCTCCTTCCTGAACCAGCTGCGCCGGGAACTTCCCGTCGTGCAGAAAACCCTCTGCCAGCTGGCGGACGGCTCCCTCACGGACACCGGAAGCCTCAGCGGCGGGCAGCGGGAGCTGCTCCGGAAGTGGCGGAGCTGGAGCTACTATAAGCTCCAGTACAAGGAGGTCCCATGAGCGCCCGGCCCCTGGCCCTCTGCGGGGTGCTGACCGCCCTGGCGGTGGTGCTGCTGTGCCTGGGGGGCATCCTTCCCGCCGCCGTGCTCTGCGCCCCGATTCTGGCCATGATCGCGCTTTTGCCCGTGCTGGAGGAGCTGGGCCCCAAGACCGCCGGAACGGTGTACGCTGCCGTGTCCCTCCTGGCTCTGCTGCTGGTTCCGAACCGGGAGACCGCTCTTGTGTACCTGTTCTTCGGCTGGTATCCCATCCTCCGGCCCAGGATCGCCGCCCTGCCCTCCCGGCTTCTGCGGGTTCTGGCCCGGCTGACGGTGTGCAACGCCGCCGCCCTGCTGCTCTACGGGCTGGTCCTGCGCCTCCTGGGCCTGACGGAGGAGCTGGCGGAGTCCGCCTGGTACTTCAACGCCCTGCTGCTGGTCATGGGCAACGTGGTGTTTCTGCTGACGGACTCCACCCTGTCCCGCCTCACCGGCATCTGGCACTGGAAACTGAAAAAGCATCTGTACCGTTAGGCCCTTTGCATCCGGCCTGACCCATTCTGATTGAGGTGATACCATGAAAACCGCGCTGGTTCTGGAGGGCGGCGCCCTGCGGACCATCTATTCCTCCGGCGTGTGCGACGCCTTTCTGGACGGGGGCCTGCCCCTGCCGGACTACACTTTGGGCGTCTCCGCCGGCATCGCTTACGGCGTCAGCTACCTCTCCCGGCAGAGCCGCCGGAACCTGCAACTGATCTGCCACTACGTGGGCGACAAGCGCTATATGGGCCTGCGGAACCTGGCGAACCCCAGGAACCGCTCCTACTTCGGCCTCAAGTTCGCCTACGAGACCATTCCCAACGAGCTGGTCCCCTTTGATTACGACGCCTTCGCCGCCTACCCTGGCCGGGCGGAGGCCGTGGTGACGAATCTGGACACCGGAGCGGCGGAGTATCTGCCCGTCCCCCGGCGGGACACGCCGAATCTGCTTCTCCAGGCCACCTGCGCCATTCCGCTGATGTTCCCCGTCATCGAAATCGGCGGAAAGCCCTATCTGGACGGAGGCTGCGCCGACGCCGTCCCCTGGCGGCGGGCTTTGGACGAGGGCTGCGACCGGGTGGTGGTGGTGCTGACCCGGGAGCGGGACTACCGCAAAAAGCCCGGCCGGTCCGACCAGATCATTGCCCGGGCCTTTCGGAAGCACCCCCGGTTTCAGGAGACCATGGAGACCCGGTCCGACCGCTACAACGCCTGCCGGGAGGAGCTGTTCGCTCTGGAGCGGGAGGGAAAGGTCCTGGTCATCGCCCCGAAGGACACGCTGGGCTGTTCCCGGACGGAGAAGAATCTGGATACCCTCCGGGCCCTGTGGCAGGAGGGCTATTTCGACGGCCGCCGGGAGGCGGAGCGGGTTCGGGAGTTCTGGACAAAGGAATGAGGAATTCCCTGGCCGGGGCAACGCGTCCCAGGCCGCAGGGCCGCGCCAAAAGCGGCTTGAAGCAGAAAAACAGGGCGTTCAAACGCGAAAGGGAGCGGGACCGCGCAGGCGGCGCCGCTCCTTTTTTCGTCCGGATGCGCGCACGGCTGCCATCAGAATACAAACCCGCGCGGCACCTGGACCAATGTCCACGCGGTCAGACGACGCGTATTTTGTCCTCACAGAGAAGACATCATACATCTATGTAGAAATATGATCTCACGGACTCTTGGATTTTGTCACTTCCTCCATTGACAGCGGGCCCTTTTACGGTGTAAACTTCAACACAACAAAGCGATACAGAAAACGGCGTTGATGGAGAAAAGTACCGCAGGCGTTCCGTCCCAGTGAGCGGGAGACAGTGCAAACCCCGCACAAAGAACCTGCGCGAAGAACACTCCGGAGCCCTAAGCTGAACCCGGGTCCCTCCGGCAGTAGGCGCGGCGAGTTGTGATCGTTACCTCACACGGGCTTGTTGGAGCCTTGAAGGTGACCGTTCCCCCTGGGGAAGGTAAATTAGGTGGCACCGCGGATAGCAGCTATTCGTCCTAAAATATTAGGAGATAGCTGCGTTTTTATTTTCCCGGACGGGATGAAATCAGGAGGTGCTTTTATGTGTTCGATTATGGGTTTTGAGAAAAAAGAGGTCACAAAGGAGGAGCTTCAGCCTTTCTTTGACCGCACCATCTCCCGGGGGCCGGACATGTCCCGCATTGCGGAGACCCCCTCCGGCTGGCTCTGCTTCCACCGGCTGGCCATCATGGGGCTGACCCCGGAGGGCATGCAGCCCTTCCATCTGGGGGAGAACTCTCTGGTGTGCAACGGGGAGATCTACGGCTTCCGCCCCCTCAAGCGCCAGCTTCGGGAGAAGGGCTACGTCTTTCAAAGCGGCAGCGACTGCGAGATTCTGCTGCCCCTCTACCAGGAGTATGGGCTGGAGATGTTCTCCCGGCTGGACGCGGAGTTCGCCCTCGTCCTCTACGACGGGAGAACGGACTCCCTCATCGCCGCCCGGGACCCCATCGGCATCCGCCCCCTGTACTACGGCACGGACCGGGCGGGCGGCATGGTCTTCGCCAGCGAGGCGAAAAACCTGGTGGGCCTGTGCCGGGAAATCCGCCCCTTCCCGCCGGGACACTACTACGCCGGAGGGCGCTTCGTCCGCTACGCCGACCTGACCTCCGTGGACGCGTACTGCCGCGACGATCTGGAGACCGCCTGCAAAAAGATTCGCGGCAAGCTCATCGCCGCCGTGGATAAGCGCCTGGACGCCGACGCGCCCCTGGGCTTCCTCCTCTCCGGCGGGCTGGACTCCAGTCTGGTCTGCGCCATCAGCTCCGTCGTGCTGGGTAAGAACATCCGCACCTTCGCCATCGGCATGGACAAGGACGCCATCGATCTCAAATACGCCCGGGAGGCGGCGGACTACATCGGCGCGGACCACACGGAGGTCTATATGACCCGGGAGGAGGTCCTGGCCACCCTGGACAGCCTCATCGCGCTGCTTGGCACCTGGGACATCACCACCATCCGGGCCAGCATGGGCATGTATCTTTGCTGCAAGGCCATCCATGAGCGGACGGATCTCCGGGTGCTGCTGACCGGGGAGATTTCCGACGAGCTCTTTGGCTACAAGTACACCGACTTCGCCCCCAGCGGCGAGGAGTTCCAGAAGGAGGCAAAGAAGCGGGTAGACGAGCTCCATATGTACGACGTGCTCCGGGCGGACCGCTGCATCTCCGTCAACTCCCTGGAGGCCCGGGTGCCCTTTGGGGACCTGGACTTCGTGAAATACGTCATGTCCCTGGACCCCGAGATGAAGCGGAACACCTACGGCATGGGAAAATACCTCCTCCGTCACGCCTTTGAGAGGGACCGCCTCCTCCCCGACGGCATCCTCTGGCGGCAGAAGGCCGCCTTCTCCGACGCCGTGGGCCACTCCATGGTGGACGACCTGAAAGAATATGCCCGGCAGAAATACACGGACGCGGAGTTTGAAGCCCGGCGGCGTCAGTACGGCTATCACGCCCTTCCCTTCACCAAGGAAAGTCTGCTGTACCGGGAGATTTTCGAAAAGCACTACCCCGGCCAGGCGGCCATGATCCGGGACTTCTGGATGCCCAACAAGTCCTGGGAGGGCTGCGATGTGGACGATCCCTCCGCCCGGGTCCTGCGCAACTACGGCGCCAGCGGACAATGACGGGCCCCGGGAGGCCCCGAAGTTTAGAAGTATTACCAATTGTGTTTGGGCAATTTTATGCTAACATAATACTCAGAAATTTAGGAGGAACATGATATGAGTACCACCTTACAGCTCCCCGAGCTCTTCGGAAGCCGAGTCTTCAACGAGGAGACCATGAAGGACCGCCTCTCCCCCGCGTCTTACGGCGCCTGGAAGACCTGTGTCACCGAGGGCGCCCCTCTGGACATCTCCACCGCCAACGAGATCGCCGAGGCCATGAAGCAGTGGGCCGTGGAGCGGGGGGCCACCCACTTCACCCACTGGTTCCAGCCCATGACCGGCGTCACCGCCGAGAAGCACGACAGCTTCATCAACCCCACCGGCGGCGGCCGGATCATGATGGAGTTTTCCGGCAAGGAGCTGGTCCGGGGCGAGCCGGACGCCTCCTCCTTCCCCTCCGGCGGCCTCCGCGCCACCTTCGAGGCCCGGGGCTACACCGCCTGGGACCCCACCTCCTTCGCCTTTTTGAAGGAGGGCTCCCTCTGCATCCCCACCATCTTCTGCTCCTATTCCGGCCACGCCCTGGACAAGAAGACGCCCCTCCTCCGCTCCATTGAGGAGGTCAGCCGCCAGGCCATCCGCATCCTCCGCCTCTTCGGCGACACCGAGAGCCGCAAGGTCCTCGCCCAGGTGGGCCCGGAGCAGGAGTACTTCCTCATTGACAAGCAGCTTTTCAACCAACGCAAGGACCTGCGCATGACGGGGCGGACCCTCTTCGGCGCCAAGCCCCCCCGGGGCCAGGAGCTGGAGGACCACTATTTTGGCGCCATCAAGCCCCGGGTCGCCGCCTATATGAAGGACCTGGACGAGACCCTCTGGTCCCTGGGCGTCCCCTCCAAGACCAAGCACAACGAGGTGGCCCCCTCCCAGCACGAGATGGCCCCCGTCTACACCGACGCCAACACCGCCTGCGACCAGAACCAGCTGGTGATGGAGGTCATGAAGAAGGTGGCGGACCGGCACGGGCTGGTGTGCCTCCTCCATGAGAAGCCCTTCGCCGGGGTGAACGGCTCCGGCAAGCACGACAACTGGTCCCTCTCCACCGACACGGGGAGGAACCTCTTCCGCCCCGGCTCCACCCCCAGCCAGAACGCCCGGTTCCTCCTCTTCCTGGCGGCCTTCGTCAAGGGCGTGGACGATTACCAGGACTTCCTCCGCACCACCGTGGCCACCGCCGGAAACGACCACCGCCTGGGCGCTCAGGAGGCTCCGCCCGCCGTCCTCTCCATCTTCCTGGGCGACGAGCTCAACGCCGTGGTGGAGTCCATCATCCATGGGACCGAGTACACGGATACCAGCAAGAAAACACTGCAGATCGGCGTGGACGTGCTGCCCGCCATCCGGCAGGACACCACGGACCGCAACCGCACCTCTCCCATGGCCTTCACGGGGAACAAGTTCGAGTTCCGGATGCTGGGCTCCTCCCAGTCCATCTCCGGGCCCAACATCGCCCTGAACACCATCATGGCCGAGGAGCTCAAGCAGTTCGCCGACGAGCTGGAGCCCTCCGCCGACTTCCAGGGGGACCTTCAGAAGCTGATCCGCCGGGTGTTTACGGAGCACCAGCGCATTATCTTCAACGGCAACGGCTATGACGGCAACTGGATCGCCGAGGCGGAGCGCCGGGGGCTCAGCAACCTCCAGTCCACCGCCGACGCCCTGCCCGCCTACATTCAGCAAAAGAACATCGATCTCTTCGTCAAGCACGGCATCTATACGGAGGCGGAGGTCCGGGCCCGGTATGAGATTCATGTGGAAAACTACCGGACCGTCCTCTCCATTGAGGCCAGCACCATGATCGACATGATCCGCCACGAGATTCTTCCCGCCGTCTCCAAGTACGCCGCCGACCTCTGCGGCCGGGCGGAGCGCAAGAAGGGCCTGGGCCTCCCCTGCGCCTACGAGATCAACACGGCCAAGGGGATTTCCGAAATCACGGACAACCTGATGGAGGCATGCCGTGTCCTGGCCTCGGACCTGGAGGATATGCCCGCCGGGCCGGAGGAGGCCATGCGCTACTGCCACGACACCCTGATTCCCGACATGAACGACGCCCGCGTCTTCGTCGACTCTCTGGAGGTTCTCACCGCCTCGGAGTACTGGCCCATGCCGGTGTACTCGGAGCTTCTGTTCTCCGTCTGACGGCGCGTTCAAACCAAAACAAAGTCCCGTGCCGGTACAGCGCCGGCACGGGACTTCTTTCTTAGAACCTGTATTCATAACCGGGGGATGCCGGATGGGCGAGGATTTTTCCTGCCAGACAAGGAGATTTTCCGCAGCAATCCTGACGGATTGCAAGGGAAAGCGACGCAGTATGGCGGGAAAAAGACCGCCCAGGCGGCGTCTAACGGTTGTGAATACAGGTTCTTAATACCGCCCCGTCCAGTCCGCCATCAGGAGGACCGGCAGGGTCCACAGGAGCAGAAACAGCTCCAGCGCCAGGGGGTTGAGCAGGTCATAGGCCCCCAGGGACGTGAGGTAAAAGGTGAGCAGGGTTCCCGCCCAGCCCCCCAGCAGGGACAACGCCGCCGCCCGGCGGACCGCCTTGCACAGCCGGAGACTGCCCGCCACGGTCTCCGCGTAGGGCAAAAGCCCCTCCCGGAACAGCAGGGCCCGGGGCAGGTCCCGGTCCTTCTCCGCCTCGCTGAGGGCGATGCGCTCCGAGAGGTCCGGGTATTCCAGGTGGATCGTCTTGCTGAATTTCCGCCGGATGAGGGCGGGGGTGATGTTGGGGTCCCGGGAGGCCAGAATGGGCTGGATGCGGCTGCGCTGCATCATCCGCAGGGCATAGTCCACGTTTTCCGCCGGGTTGTACTTCACGGCGAAGACGGCGGTCAAATGCCGGTCCACCGCCAGAAAGACGCCGGTGCGGAGGTTCAGGTCCCCCGGCAGGCGGATATTCATCTTCCGCATAAAGGAGGCGCTGCCCATCAGCACGGACTCGCCCCGGATGGTCCCGGAGTAGCCCCCCTCCTCGTAAAAGCTGAAATCGTCCACCGTCTCATAGCGTCCCCCCTCGCTGCGGATAAGGCTGTTGAACAGCCGCTCCAGTCCGGACCCGGCGGCCCTGGCCATGGAGGCCGCCAGGGAGACCGCCACCTCCGACTCCTCGCCGAAGAGCTTCCGGCCGTTGAGCTGGATGGCGCCGGGGGGAAAGAGGTCCGTGTCGGTGACGATCATCCGCCTCTGGGAGCTGATCTTCTGGGCCCCGGACCAGCCCGCCACGGCGCAGCCCGTTCGCTGGAG
>Ga0209694_1001897_pt1 | contig 19738 bp, 19 predicted proteins | sample GluameincwithD2O_FD_187499 | JGI IMG/M metagenome (GOLD analysis project Ga0209694, IMG submission 187499) | Mouse cecum microbial communities from Vienna, Austria - Glucosamine amended microcosms incubated with D2O (SPAdes) (version 2) | ecosystem: Host-associated > Mammals > Digestive system >... | reverse complement strand
CTCCGCTGGCCTTTTGCGCGGGATGAAAACATTTCATGACAGATCCGCGACAGTTCATGACATCGGGGGTTGCATCCCTGCTCCTCTTTTGTTATTCTGAATTTATTGTGTCTTCCCCGCCGGAGGCGGGGAAGACACAATAAGAGCATCAAAACCGTGGTGGTGAACATGATAAAATTTGCGATCTGCGACGATGAACCCATGATGGCCCAGGAGCTTGCCGGCCGTCTTGCGGACTATATGAGAGAAAAATCAATCACCGCTTACGACCTCAGCAGCTTTCCCGATGGCCGCGCCCTGCTGGATGCGGTTGACCGCTTTGATGTGATTTTTCTGGACATCCAGATGGAGCAGCCGGACGGCATGGAGACGGCCAAACTGCTGCGCCGGCGGGGGGATCACAGCCTGCTGGTCTTTGTAACGGTGCTGAAAGAGCTGGTTTTCGACGCATTCCAGGTGGAGGCATACGACTATCTGCTCAAGCCCCTGGACAGCGCCCGCTTCCATCAGACAATGAATCGGGTGCTCCGCTCCCTGGAACAGAAGACGGCCGGGGACATCGTGATTCAGAGGGGAACCGGCTGCGAGGTGGTTCCCCTGTCGGATATTGTGTACTGCGAGGTATTGGGCCGGAAAATCTACCTCCACAAAAGTGACGGGACAGTGAGCGACTACTACGACAAGCTGGAGAATCTGGAGCGGCGGGTGGACGGGCGCTTTTTCAAGTGCCACCGCAGCTTCCTGGTCAATCTGGACTATGTGCGCGGATGCCAGGACGGGCAGGTCCTGCTATTTCAGGGGGAACGTATCCCCGCCTCCCGGCTGCGGGAGCGGGAGCTGACCCGGGCACTTTTGTGCCATATGAAAGAGAGGAGGAGCTGATATGGACTGGTTCGCTCTACTTCTGGACAGCCTCTGCCTCATTGTGGGACATGGGGTGATGCACATGGTCTTCATCGGCCGCCTAACCGGGAAAAAGCAGAAGCCGTGGTACTTTGTGGCTTACCTTCTCCTCCTCGGCGCTGTCCAGCTTGTCTCAATCCGGCTTTCCCTCAGCGGGACGCTCTCCGTTGCTGTTGGTGTGCTGGCACTCTATGCAATCAGCCGCTTTGGGATGGGAAACGGGCAATCCGTGTCCTGGCTGGCCGCCGTGCTGGCCTTCTACGTCTCCCAGCTCTCCTTTGGCATTATCAACTCCGTGGAGGCGGCGCTCTTTCCCCGCTTTATCGGAAGCCCGCTGTTGTATCTGCTGCTTTTGGCGGCGCAGATTCTCTTTCTGGTGCTGTGTGCCGGCTGCTATCACGCCGTGCTGAAGCTCCTGGCCTGGACGGAGGACAGCCAGACGCCCTATATCGGACTTCTGCTGTTTCCCGGACTGTTTTTCTTTGCCTCGGAGCTGTATATCCTCCAGACCGCCTACAGCTTTTTTGCCCCCATGGTTTCTCTGGAGGAGGTGGGAAAGCACAGTACGCTGCTGCTCCTGCAGGTTATGGGTCTGGCGGCGCTGCTGTCTACCCTGTACGCCTACCGCCAGCTCTGCCAGGGGTTTCGAGCCCAGGCGGAGCTGCAATCGCTGACCCAGGCGGCCCATGAGCAAAAGGTTTATATTGCGGAGGCCCAGGCGCGCTACGAGCAGACGAAATCCTTCCGCCACGACATCAAAAACCATCTGTCCGTGTTGGATGGCTTGCTCAAGAACGGGAAAGTGGAGGAGGGCAGAGAGTACCTGAAAAAGCTGGAGACCGTTTCGGAGGCCCTGTCCTTCCCATACCAGACCGGCAACCCGGTGGTGGATATCCTGCTGGGAGAGAAGCTGGGGCTGGCGAAGGAAATCGCGGCGGAGGTGTCCCTGGTCCTGCCCAAGCCCTGCGGAATTGACGACTTTGATTTGTGCGTACTCTTCGCCAACGCCCTGGACAACGCCATCGCCGCCTGCCGGGCCAACGATGGAGCCAATACGCTCCGCATCAGCGGGAAGCAGCAGGGAGATTTTTATATGCTGACCTTTGAGAACACCTGCTCCGACGAACCCGTGCCCCCGGCGGGCACCGGACTTTCCAACATCAGGGCGGTGGCGGAAAAGTACCGCGGGGCGCTGATGACGGAACAGACAGGCGGGCGTTTTTCCCTGAATGTGCTGGTGAATGTCTCCGCGCTTGCGTCTTAGCGGTACACTATGTATAATAAGCGCAAAGGGGGAACCGCTCTATGCTGCGTATTGCCATCTGCGACGATGACGGCGCCGCCGTCCAATCCAACCGAAAACTCACGGAGGACTGCCTGAAGCAATGCGGGAGCGCCGGCGAGATTGCCGCCTACACCCACAGCGACAATCTTCTCTACGACATCACCGAGGATGGGTTTTTCTTTGACCTGATCCTGCTGGACATTGAAATGCCCGGCAGCACCGGGATGGAGCTGGCCGGGCAAATCAGGCCCTTTTTGCCCAATGTGAAGATCATCTTCATTACCTCCCATGTGGAGTACGCCATCGACGCCTTTGAGCTGTTCATCTTCCGGTATGTCCCCAAGGACGACATCGCCCGGCGGCTCCCTGGGGCCATCTGTGACGCCATCCGGCTCATCGAGCTGGAGGAGGGGAAGTTCTACACCATCCAGACCAGCAGCCGCCTGGAGAAGATCCCATACAAGGAGATCCTTTTCCTTTCCCGGGACGGCAAAAACACCAGCATCACCACCGCCAGCGGGGCGGCCAGGGTGCGGAAGAGCTTACAGCAGGTCTATGAGGAGCTGGCCGCGGAGGAGTTCATCTTCATCGACCGGGGCTGCATCGTCAACATGATCCATGTCATGCAGGTCAAGGAGGGCATGGCCGTCCTGAAAAACGGCGCCGCCCTCCCCATCAGCCGCTCCCACCTGCAGGAGGTCAAGGCGCAAATCAACGCCTATTGGGGGGCGCACATATGACGGACGTGTTTCTGCGGCTCTCCATCATATTGACCGGGGCGGTGCGTGTTCTGGTGGGACTAACTCTCGTACACCGGCTGCTGTCCATAAAGAGACCAGACCGAAAAAGCATCGCGGCGGGGCTGGCCGGAGCGCTGGTCCTCACGGTTCTGCTGTCCCTGCTCCGTGCGCCGGATTTCTACCGGATGGCTCTGGAGGCGGTGCTGATTGCCGCCTGCGCCCATCGGTTGCAAGGGGCCGAGCTGAGAATGGGCCTGTTTGTGGGCATCTTTTACGAGATTGGCGTCTCCTTCTGGTCCTTTCTCCTGCCGGCCTGGATGGGAGTGCTGTTCCGCTCCCAGAACTTCCTCAGCGCCGGAACGCTGGCGGGACAGTCCGCCCTCTGGCTGCTCCACGGGCTGCTGGCCGTTCTGGCGGTCTGGCTCTCCAGAGGCCGGGAGGTCGACCGCAGATCCGCGTTTCGTGCCGTCTCCGCGCTTGCGCTGGCGGGATTCCTGGGGGTCATCACGCTGTCGGAACAGACGGTTCTGGCAATTTCCGACGACACCCTCTATATGTGGACCATCCTGGCGGTAGTGCTGATGATGTCGGTGCTGGTGTTCAACATCAACCGGCAGTATGAGGTGGAAAAGGAGCTGGCAAAGCTGAGATCGGAGCAGGCCGAGCTGCTGGAACGGGACTATACCAACCTCAACCGGGCCTACCAGGTCAACGCCAGGCTGTTCCACGACCTCCACAACCATATCGGTGTCCTGCGGCAGTTCCTCACCCATGAGAAGTACGGGGAGGCCGTCCGCTACCTGGACGAGCTGCAGGCCCCGGTGCAAAACCTCACCGCCACCGTCTGGACAGGGGACGAGACGGCGGACTACCTGATCAACAGCAAGGCGGCCGCGGCGGAGGCCGATGGCATCCGGTTCCATGTCCAGGTGGAGTTCCCCCGCCGCACCAATATCCGCAGCGTGGATCTGTGCGCGATTTTGGGGAACCTGCTGGACAACGCCATCGAGGCGGCCCGGCAGGTGCCGGACCCATCGGGGCGGACGGTGGCCCTCACCATCCGCCGCATCCACCAGATGCTGGTCATCAAGGTGGAGAACAGCTTTTCCTCTGTGCCCATCCAGAAAAATGGCGAGCTGAAAACCACCAAGACCGGAGGCGGCCTCCACGGCTGGGGCCTGAAAAGCGCCCAGACCGCCGCGGAAAAGTACGACGGAATGGTGCAGGCGGGCGTCTTTGGGGAAGTTTTCCGGGCGGTGGCTACACTGTCCCTATCCGGGAGGGACGGCGAGACAAGCGCAAACTGAAAGCGAAAGGCTTCGTTGGCTTCACCTATCGCGTGGCGGCGCAAAAAGAGGGGGCGGGGTTGAACTCCCGCCCTCCTTCGTGACGTTATTTTTTGAAAAGGCCGGTTTTAGCGCCAAAATTGCGGGATTTTTCAAAAAAATGTGCCGCCTTATCTTAACGGCATGAAAATCTATGCTTAAGATTTGCGCTTCACTTAAAGTTTCAACATGTCCGGTCAATGTACCGGAAAATGGTCGGTATTCTCCTTTTTGCTGGAATTACGCTTGTGCTCAAACTGCAACTCGTCCACATGATGTTATAAAAATAAGCGGCTATTTCCCCAAGCCGCAAGGCGCTTCCAACACCCTGCGGCCCTGTACGAGTGGAGTAAGCACTCAGCACAGCGAACATAGTCGCACCATAGGCATTATACCCGGTTTGGCACGTGATTTCAGGGCTGAACATGGATTTTACTGTGCGTGCATTTCAAGCGGTGTTGAGTTATCAAAAACTCGGCACCGCCATATGTTTCCAATGGAAGCCCCGGGCGGGGACGCATTCCCCGCCCTTCGGGGCTTCATAAGTGTTTATCCGAAACTTCCGGTGATTCCATCTACTATTTTTTGAGTCATTGCCCTGTCTGCCTCTATTTGAGCTGCTTTTTCTTCTGGGGTCATACCTTCATATGGATTCCATGCACGAGCATCAGGATCATAGTCGGATGTTGGATGACCTTGTTCCTGTTGTAACTCAGTATTCTGCTGGCCTTGCTGATTACTTCCTACTGATGGCTTTTTTGTAGTTAAATAACTGCTTGCTACGTAAACTTCTGATCCATCTGATAACTTTACCTTGCTCCAACTTGCATAATCGCCTGTTCCTATGCCTATGCGGGTCACGCTTTGATTTTTATTTAAGCTTCCTACTTTATCATCATTTGTACTGGGGCCATTACGAAGATTAACTGTGCCTGTGACATAGACTGTTTCGTCGCAATCGGTGAATGTTAATACGACTTCTGGTGCTTGCTGGTCTGCTGGACGCCATGCTCTATATTGGTCCGCATAATCTGCTGGGAGTTTCTCACCATCTGTATCACAGAAAGACGCAAGTATATCCAATTCAAAATTGATTTGTTCTTCCTGCGAAGTAGATTCAAATGAGCCGCATGAATCATATGCTAATTGGAAGTATTCGATTAGTTCATCACCTGACAGTTCTGCTTTCTCTTGGTTGTTCTGATTTCCAATTAAACCGATGTCTCCATCTGAATCACTGTCACTTACAAACCGCTGATCGCCAACGTTGATTACTCCGGAAGCGTCTAAACTCTGCTTACCGGTGTCGGGAATGGCGTATTCTATCGAACCATCTGGGGATTCGTTCATGCTTTTAAGCATTTCATCACTGGTCATGGTTGCGCATCCTGCTAACTGGGATGTCATGACTACGAGAGTCATGAAGGGAATGACTACTCTTTTTATTTTCATAAATCGGCCTGCCATATTCAAAACCTCCTGTTCTTGGTTCAATTCTACCAGAGTTTACAAGGGGAATCAAGGTGTTTTTTCCTCTCCAAAAAAATCTATTAAAATTTTACATATCTAAAAATCTGTTAGACTGGAGGCATTTTTATATTCCGGCCGTCAAGATTATGCTGGACACCTTTCACATGAACATTGAAGAAGATAATATTTTGGATGCTATCAGGCTGGCAGGAGACCGGTTGGGACATTTTCATGTCGGTGAAAATAATCGCCGTCTGCCCGGTCAAGGAACTATGCCCTGGAAGCAGATCGGGGAGGTTCTGCACCAGATTCATTATGACAAAGCTGTTGTAATGGAGCCCTTTGTAATGCCGGGAGGACAGGTGGGACAGGATATCAAGGTATGGCGTTCCATGTGTGCCGATACCAGTCAAGAGAGCTTAGACCGTCAAGCGCAGCAGTCGGTGCAATATTTGCGGGAAATTTTCGGTCATAATTCCAAAAAAAGCAGATGAACGTTGACGGGAATAAGTGGAGAAGCAGGCAGGGGGACGTCTACTTTTTGCTGTATGAGGATTCCATGAAGCAGCAGCGCCTGATCCAGTTTATGGACCGGCTGGTTCGGACCTCCAAGGGAAAGGTTTTCCTGATTTTGGACAATCTAAAGGTTCATCTGAATTCAAGGGAAAGTTTTCATAAAAGTATGAAAAAGGCGGCTGGTATTAGCTACTGGCCGCCTTTCCTGTTCATAGCTTCTTCACGAAATTTTAAGGAGTTTTCTGTCGTATTTCGGCCTCCGCTGTGTTACAATACCTCCTGAGAACGGAGGCCGCTTTATGAAGAACAGACAAAAGCTCCTGATACTGGCCGTTACCCTCCTGCTGCTGGCGGGGGGCGGGTGGTTTTTATACAGCAGCGGCTTTTTCCAGGCGGTCCGCTCGCCAGATGCGCTGCGGGCCTACATCGACCGCTCCGCCCCATACTCCCACCTGCTGTTTTTCCTGGTCCAGTTTCTCTCTGTCGTGCTGGCTCCCATCCCCAGCAACATCACCGCTGCGGCGGGCGGGCTTTTATTCGGCACCTGGCCCGCTTTTCTGCTCACCTTTGGGGCGGTGGTGGCCGGGTCGCTGCTTACCTTCTACCTGGCCCGGGCGCTGGGCCGAGACTTCGCCGACCGGCTGGTGAACCGGAAGCTTTCGGAAAAATACCAGGACGTCCTGCGCACCAAGGCCCCAGTGTTTCTTGTCTTGGCCTTTCTGTTCCCCTTTTTTCCCGATGACATGCTGTGCATCCTGGCCGGGCTCACAGATATCTCCTTCCGCCGCTTTGCTGTAATTGTCCTGCTCACCCGGCCCTGGGGCCTGCTCTTTGCCAGCGCCTTGGGCGGGTCTACCCTGGGCCTGCCCCCCTGGGTGATGGTCCCCATTGCCCTTCTGGGGCTGGCGCTGTTTCTGCTGGGCATGAAATACGGCGACCGGCTTGAGGAATTTATTCTTAAAGGTTTGAACGAGCGCAAAGGTGGGAAAACTGAATAGGCGTCAAAAAATTGGGGCGCAGGCCCCAATTTTTGTCGTTTTCCTCTTTACAAACTCCTGCGGGTGTGGTATGATACCGGCATAACAAGAATTAATATTGTTAAGGAGGCCGGCCCATGGAGCGCACCATTCGCTACAGTAAAAAGCGGGAGGCCATCCTGGCCGCCATCCGGGGGACAAGCTGTCACCCCTCCGCCGAGTGGATCTACCAGCAGCTCAAGCCCCGTCACCCGGACCTGAGCCTGGGCACGGTCTATCGCAACCTGGCCTTTTTTCAGGAGGCCGGCCAGGTGCAGAGCGTGGGGGTCGTGCAGGGTCAGGAGCGGTTCGACGCCGTGACCACCCCCCACAGCCACTTTGTTTGCAACTGCTGCGGCACCGTTTTGGACCTCCCGGATATCTGCCCCGAGAGAGGACTGGAACGGACCGTCAGCACGCAATACGGGTTCGCGGTACAACGCTGTGAACTCACCTTCTACGGAACCTGTCCCAACTGTCAAGACCAAAATTTTAAGGAGGAACTACTATCATGAAAAAGTTTGTTTGCAGCGTCTGCGGCTATGTCTACGAGGGCGACTCCGCCCCCGCCAAGTGCCCCCAGTGCGGCGTCGGCCCCGAGAAGTTCGTGGAGCAGAAGGGCGAGATGTCCTGGGCTGCCGAGCACATTGTGGGTGTAGCCCAGGGCGTTGATCCCGAGATCCTGGAGGGCCTGCGCGCTAACTTCCAGGGCGAGTGCACCGAGGTCGGCATGTACCTGGCCATGGCCCGCGTGGCCCACCGCGAGGGCTATCCCGAGATCGGCCTGTACTGGGAGAAGGCAGCTTGGGAGGAGGCCGAGCACGCCGCCAAGTTCGCCGAGCTGTTGGGCGAGGTGGTCACCGACTCCACCAAGAAGAACCTGGAGATGCGTGTGGAGGCCGAGAACGGCGCCACCGCCGGCAAGGTCGCCATCGCCAAGAAGGCCAAGGAGCTGGGCCTGGACGCCATCCACGACACCGTGCATGAGATGGCTCGCGACGAGGCCCGCCACGGCAAGGCCTTCAAGGGCCTGCTGGAGCGGTACTTCGGCTAAGCATTATTCTGCCTTCCCGCCCGGAAGGGCGGGAAGGATATTTTAACAAATCCAGGAGGAATTTCTAATGGATAAGTATGTCTGCCCCTGCGGCTATGAGTATGACCCCGCTGTGGGTGATCCCGACAACGGCGTCGCCCCCGGCACCCCCTGGGACCAGGTCCCCGACAGCTGGGTCTGCCCCATCTGCGGAATGGGCAAGGATGTATTTGAAAAGGCGTAAAATTTTTAATGTAAAGGGCGGCACGTTGATGTGCCGCCCTTTACATGCTTTAACTCCTATTCTGATTTTTTATGTCAATACAGATATAACAAAACATCTGCTACCATAACAACGGCGGCAATCACCAGCACAATAATCAACTTGTTTGATTGATATGCCGCTGAAAATTTGCCTTGCAAAAATAGATTAACCGCCGTTCGCAAACCACAAGTAGGGCAACTGTTACCTGTATCATTACACTTGAAACTTAAAGGGACAATCCACTCGACAAGTATTCCATTCAGTATCAATGATAAATACAAACAATATCTAACATCACGGAAAACGCTTTTCTTCATTTTGTACTTTGCAAAAACCGGATACCAGCTATTATTTGCAGGATATTGGGGACAAAAAATATAATTCCCCAAATACAAGTTACCAAATAAAGCAGATTCGGGAACGCAAGGTTGACTACCACAAGATTAAGAACTGACAGCAAAATATAGATGTAGGGCAAAATTGCGTTTGTTTTGTTCTGATAGATTTTGTAGATTGCTATGCCCAACGCAAAAATCACAATCACCATTGCGACCCACACCCAGAACCAGCTAACACTGGGTGCGCCTCCGGAAAAATCCACGGAAATTCCGCCAGATGGTTCTGACTCATCCGAAACATTAAAGAGCGCCCACGCAAAGTAAGCCCCGCACAGAATATTAAGGATAAAGGCAATCGCATTCATCGCAGACGCAGATTTCAGCCTGACCTTTCGATTGTCCTGCACAACATTCATTTCCGCATTCGGGACAGGGCATCCACACTTCGGGCAAATCACAGCTTCGTCCAGCAATTCATTTCCGCATTTAGAACAATATTTCAATTTGTTACAACCCCCTACATAATGCAAGATTGAAAAGTGTACCTCACTTTACCACCTTGTCCTCCGCCCGGAGCATAGTCTCCTTCATGGCCTTGTCGAACTGGTCTTGCACATAGCTTTCCGCCGTCCACTTCTTGTCGGAGCTGCCCATAAATGCCAAAAGTTTCTTCATTCTTTGTTTCCTCCTATAATACATAGCGATAGTCTCAACGATATCTAATTGTATTATACTTTGTACCTCTTTGTCAAGCTATAATTCATTACAGATTGAGAGGTGCGGCAATATGAAAAGTGAACCCTTGAAAATCAAGAGGCGCGGAGAGGACGGGAACAAGGTTATTACCGTTCGGATTAGAGAAGATACCCTTGACGCGCTGGACAAAATCGCAGCGGAAACAAACCACTCGCGTAACGAGCTAATCAACATCATTCTCAGTCACGGAGTGCAAAATCTGGAAATTGAATAGCCAGACAGGGAACAAAATAAATACAATCTTCACTAATAATAGCACACATGACACGGGAATACAATTAACTGGCTGCATAGTATTCCAACAAAAGGCACGAGGGCGCATTTTGCGTCCTTATGCCTTTATTTTGCCGTTCCCGCCGTTTTCACCCGTTTCCACCGTGATTTTGTGTCGGGAGGGAAAAACGCCGAGAAAATCAGCATTGAAAAATCAAAATGAGATTTTCCCAAAACCATCCCCCCGGTGGGGTGCTGCCTGCTGCCCCGTTGCGGTATGGGCAAGGACGTCTTTGAGAAGGGATAATCCGCAGACAATCGAGCGTTTTTTGAGAGGAACGGGGAAACTCGTTCCCCTCTTTTTTGCGATAAAACGGGGCGGCACGTTGATGTGCCGCCCCAATACTTAATCTCGCAAAGCGTTACCGTTTGCGTCAACAGAAATTTTTCCGGTAAGAATAAAAATACCATCGACCAGGCCCCAAATCCCAGAAATGACCGGCCCCACGAAGACGAGAGCCCCTACTGTTGCAAGCAGAATGTGGATAATGGCTTTTTGGGTATTTCCAAGGTAAAAATCGTGTATTCCCAAACCGCCCAGAAAAATCCCAAGTAGACCCGCAACCAATTTTGACTTAGCGTTTTCCGATGCGTTTGTATTTGCAAGAGAGCACCCACAGCTTAAACATACAGCCGCAACTGGATTTGTTTCTTTCCCACAGTGTGGACAATAGAAATTTCCAGTACCTTTGGATACTCCGCATTTTACGCATACAACCGCATTTTGGTTCATCTCATTCCCGCAATTTCTGCAATACATAGTCTCGCTCCTTTTCATTCTCCCACGTCTAATGGGTTATTATTATCTATCTGTCATGGTCTTGCTACAGTCACACGCCAAAACTGATTATACTCTGATTTAATGCCAATTGCAAGAAAAATTTTTATTTTTCCATCAATCAGCGTGTTTAATTTCTGGCTGTATGCTGTAAAATCTATCAATAAGGCAGTCGAGGGTGTAATACTATGGATTTAACTCTTATGGGCAGCAAAATCAAGGCAGAGCGGAAACGGCTCAACTTGACATTGGAAACGCTATCAGAACAGGTAGGAATATCCAGAAACTACCTTTGGGAGATAGAGGCCGGACGTAAAGCCCCCGCATTGAATACACTTTTCAATTTAGGCGTTACCCTTAACGTGTCTATTGATTATCTACTGGGGGCCTCCGCTGAAAAGAAAAGCATTAGCGGCAATCCTGCCGCCACAGAACGCGATTTAGAGATTGCGCGGATTATGAAAGCACTAAACGAGTATGAAGCAAAAGAGTTATCGCTAATATCCAACGTGATACATGACTTTTCAAGATATTTTGAACAGAAATAGCAAGCGCGGCTACTGGAAAGCCGCGCTTGCTTTTTGCTATGAGGAACAACCACCGCCGCATCCGCCGTTTTCGTCCGTTTCCACCGTAATTTTGTGGCGGGAGGGAAATCCGCCGAGAAAACCAGCATTGAAAAATCAAAATGAGATTTTCCCAAAACCAGCCCCCCGGTGGGGTGCTGGCTGCTGCCCTCTGACGTATAGGGGTACTCCCGCTCCACACTCGAAATTGAAAGTGTAGCTACAAGATTGACAGCCGCCGAGCCAGGAAAGAAAAGAGGGCGTGAAAGCAACATCTTTCAAGAAGAAGCTACGTCTTTTTGTGTGGCGGCAACATACTTTTACATGAAGTCTGCAAGAATGTTTTGGAATGTAGGGAAATTGGACGCTATTCGCGTTTCTTGCTGTGAAAAAATTTTTGTAGTATAATATAATCAGAAAGTGAGGAAACAACGCTTATTCCTTGTGGGTTTTGACAAGTCGCAGATTGAACAGCGGGGCCGTGTTCCATGATGGAGCCGCCGCTGCTCTGTTCCTCCACGGTTCCGCTTAGTGCCAGTAACGCGTTATCTGTGACTTGTCAAAATCTATAAGGAGGAATTTTATCATGGAAACACCAGCGGTTCCGTTACTGGCGGAAAAGCAGCAAGGCTATAACGATTGTTTTTGCCTTGCACAGCAGGATAAGTCTGATATATTTTGCTGTGTCCGCAGAATGTGATAATCATCCGCATCACCCCCGTATCACCATATACTCCGCAGGAAAGACCATATAAAGTCTTTCTAATTATAGACCTCTCCACCCCAAAAGTCCATATAAAGTCTATCTGATATTGTGAAGATGGGTAAACTGAAATAGACTTTTTATGGACGGGAGGGATATGGATGGATACGCGGAAACAGGTGTCATTGCGTATTCAGCAGCTTTGTGCAACGTATGGATATAACATCAATTCTCTGGCAAGGAAAGCTGGCGTCCCACCCACAACGCTGAAAAATATCATATACGGCAATAGCCATAACCCTGGCATCATCACAATTAAGCTGCTATGTGATGGGCTTGGAATTTCTCTTTATGACTTTTTTGATACGGATTCATTCAAAAAAGCTGAATTGGAAGATATGGATTAGAAATGGACAGCCAGGGCAATGAATTTCCTGACTGTCCATTTGTCACTGGATTTTTGCCAACGAGGCCAAAATTTTCTGCGCCGCATCCCACAGTCCGTCATAGCTCTGCCGCAGTTCTTCCAGGTCCGCATCATAGAACCGGCCCGTCTCATGGACGCGGCGGGTGAGCTGGTTGAGATTATTACTGGACCGCCGCAGCAGGGAGACCATCTCCCGCAGCTCCGGCAGTTCCAGATTTATCACAAAGCCGTCAATCGCCATTTTTCGGAGGTATGCCGCCATGTTGCTGGTGCCGAGCTGGGCCATCTTCTGCTCAATCAGCGCCCGTTCCTCCGGCGTGACGCGGAATTTCAACTGTACCTCCCGCTCTAAATTTGCCATGCCTACCGCTCCTGGGTCTTGTTCCTGCCCTTGGCGGGCGGCTTGGGCGCATCGGCGGCGGGCTGCTCCTGCAACTTCTTCCGCACCGAGGGCCTGCGCAGGATCAGCTTTTGAAAGCGGTCCTCATCCTTGGAGATCAGGGCAAATGTCCCCTTGCGGCCCTCCAGCCCGGAGAGAGAAAGGGTCTGGAAGGGCAGCATCGCCATAAGGCGGTCCGTGTCCTTAGTTCCAGCCCTTGCCAGGAAGTCGGGGGAGACCTGGACCATGTAATGGGTCCCGTTGGGACTGTTCGGCTCCTGGGCAGCTTGGAATCGTTCCAGGATATAAGCAGCCTCCGCCTTAATGTCCGCCGCTTTGAGGGGCTGTCTCAACAGATGTTCATGCCGTGCGCTGCTCACGAACATATCCAAAAGACCAGGGTGAGTTTGTGTGATAAGGTAGGAAGTGTCCCGTTTTCCTCTTTCAAAAACGATGGGGATAGTCTGCGCCCACTTCTTGTTGGCTTGGGAGACGCGCCCATCCGTCCCTTGGGTTTGCACCGTGTTGGCCAGCACATAGAACATCCGCTCATAGCCAAACTGCTTCACCACCTCCTGCACCGCCGCCTGTGTATCAAGGCGGTTGTCATGGTAGTGGCTGGCGATGGCCGTTTCAATCGCCTTTTTGCAGGCGATATTGGCATGGTTGGAGGCACGGTGCTGTTCTTCCTCGCCATGATTATATGCGTACTCGAAAGATTCCTTGTAAATCGGGGTCTTATCCATTTTAACCGTCTCCTTTCTATGTTTTACAGAGGGTTTCCGGCGCGAAGCAGACTTTTGCTGTTCCAGCTCCTGGAGGTCCCTCCGTACCAGATCAATGAACAGGTCCACCTTGGCGGGGTGGCTTTCTAAAGTGCAGCTCTCCCGGTCGCTGGCCATTCCGTACAGCGGAACAGTTTTGGCCCAACTTGCATTGTGGCCGGAGAAGCGGTTATCAATATTCCTTTCATGGACCGTATAAGCCAGAATGAACGCTACCCTCTCCGGCCCAAACTGTTTCAGAACCCCTTTGGCTGAATCCTTGGCAAAATTCATTCCATCCCAATTATTACGGATTGCATCGTCAATGGCACACTTGCAGTCGGCAAGGGCTTTCAGCGATTCCCGATACTGTTCCAATTCGCCGTTTTCCCGTGCGTAAGCAGCGGGATATGGGTAGATTGGTGTTTGATTCATTTTAATTCCTCCATTTCATAAGCAAAGTCAGGCGGAGCTGCCCCCGCCTGACTTTCCACGTCACCGCTCCTGGCGGTGGTCTTTCGGTTTGTCTGTTTTCTGTTTGGGCGGGACAGGCCGTTTCAATCCCTCCAATACCGAGGGGCGGGCGTCCTTGGCCAGACGCTGCTCACCAGCCGGGGCAGGCCCATCCTCTATCCCTAACTGCGCGTTCAGTTCTGCCAGCCGCTCACTTTTCTGCTGAAGCTCTGCCTCCTGGGGGAAGGGCTTGCCGATCTCGCCTTGAATCTCTTTCAGCTGCTGGTGGAGATTGTCAAGCTGGGAGTGCAGCGCCGTTACCCGGTCCGGCATTTTATTCAAAGCATGGTCGATGCGGAGAAGATTACCCAAAACATCATCCCCCAATTCGGCCCGGTGGCTCATCTGGCCTTTGAGGGTCAGGACGATGGTGCGCCCGAAGTCCTCCACAGACAAAGCCATAGAAAAGCCGCGATAAGTTCCGATCTCGACAGGCTCCCCCGGCTTGATGCCCTTGCGGATTTCCGCGATCAGGGCCTTGCCCGCCTCGATTTTGTCCGTAAAGGTCTGGTCTCCGATCACCATACCGGCAAAGCCTTGCTTGACCTCCACAGCGGCGGTCTCCGCAGCGGGTGCGGCGGGTGCATCCGGCTGTTCCCCGTCAGCCTGGGGCGGCGCGGCGGGTTTCACAGGCACCATCGGATGGGGATGCTCCGCCAGCGTTTTCATGTCGGCCTCCAGCCCCGCGATAAAGCCCTCGTTTTCCTTGATTTTCTCAGGGAACCGTTTCAGAAGATCGTCCTCCATGCGGTACTGATGGCTCTGGTGGTCCGATTTCAGCAGACGCAGGCGGGCCACGTCAATATCCAGGTCCATCTTCTCTTTTATCAGCGGATTTCCCGCGCACAGGGCCTTGATCTCCGCATAGGAGAGGGCGGTCTCGTCCACGTCCTCGCAGGAGCGCACCGGGGATTTTGAGGTCATAATCTGCGAAATGAATTTCTGCTTGTTCTCCACTGTCTGCCAGAGGTAGGAATCAAACGTCCCCTCCGTGACATAGCGGTAGATGTGTACCGTGGGATTCTTGTTGCCCTGGCGGACAATGCGGCCCTTGCGCTGCTCCAAATCTCCCGGCCTCCAGGGGCAGTCCAGGTCGTGCAAGGCAATCAGCCGGTCCTGCACGTTCATGCCAGCGCCCATTTTGAAAGTGCTGCCCATGAGTACCCGTACCCGCCCGGAGCGGACCTTTGCAAACAATTCCTTCTTCTTGGCATCGGTGTTGGCATCGTGGATGAAAGCGATCTCCCGCTCCGGGATGCCCATAGCAACGAGTTTACTGCGGATGTCCTCATAGACGGAAAAGGGCGCGTCCGGCTTGATGTCCTCCAGCAGATTGCCCAGGGCGTGCAAATCCGTCCCGCCCGCCACCTTGTTTCCCGCCGCCATCGCGGTTTTGTCCCGCTTGGCGGCGGCAGCGGCTTTCGGGGTGGACAGGTCGCAGAAAATGAGCTGGGTCAGCTTGTCCGCCTGCCCGTCCTCCCAAATGCGGAACACGTTTTTCACGCACATATTGAGCTTACTGCCCGGATTATCGGGAAAGAGCGGGTTAATCAGCCGCTGGTCAAGACCAAGTTTCCGCGCGTCATTGGTGATCGACAGCATATTGTCGATCTTGGGGTTCACTTGGCCCGCATGGACGGCGGCGGCGCGGTCAGACAGCTCCTGGACCAACTGCTTCTGTTCCTCCGAGGCCAGGGCCTTTTCCGTGTGATACTCCACCTCCGGCACAGGGAGATTGAGCTGGTCGGCGGTCTTGATGTCGGCGGTCTCCCGGAACATGGCCATCAACTCCGGCAGATTGTAGAATCTGGCAAAGCGCGTCCGGGGGCGGTATTTCCCTTCCGGGGCCAGCTCTACCTTTGTCACCGTCTCCCCAAAGATGGAGGCCCAGCTATCGAAGTGGTTCAGGCTGTAATGCTTTCCCCGGCTGTCGGTAAAGCCTTTGTCCAGAAGGTCCTGCTGCAAATACCGCTGCATGGTGAATAATTCCGTCATGGAATTGCTGACCGGGGTGCCGGTGGCGAATACCACGCCGCGCCCGCCGGTGATCTCGTCCATATAGCGGCATTTCAGCAGCATATCGCTGGACTTCTGCGCATCGGTGGTGGAAAGCCCCGCCACGTTGCGCATTTTTGTGTAGAGGAACAAATTTTTATAGGAATGTGCCTCGTCTACAAAGAGACGGTCCACTCCAAGCTGCTCAAAGGTGACGGAGCTGTCCTTTCTGCCGGTGTTGTTGAGCTTTTCCAGACGGGCCTCCAGGGAACGCTTTGTGCGCTCCAACTGCTTGACGCTGAATCGTTCCGCGCCGCTGTCCTCCAATTCCTCAATGCCCTGTTCAATCTCCAGAATCTGGTCCTGGAGCAACTGCTCCCGCCGCTCATAGGAGACGGGGAGACGTTCAAACTGGGAGTGGCCCATGATGATCGCGTCATAATTCCCGGTGGCGATACGGGAACAGAACTTCTTACGGTTCCTGCCCTCAAAATCCTTTTTGGATGCAACGAGGATGTTGGCGGTGGGGTACAGCCGCAGGAACTCGCTGGCCCACTGTTCGATCAGGTGGTTGGGAACGGCGAACAGAGATTTCTGGCACAGCCCCAGGCGTTTGCTCTCCATCGCCGCCGCGACCATTTCAAAGGTTTTGCCCGCGCCGACCTCATGGGCCAGCAGCGTGTTTCCGCCGTACAGCACATGGGCGATGGCGTTGAGCTGATGCTCCCGCAGGGTGATCTCCGGGTTGATGCCGCCGAACACGATATGCCGTCCATCATACTCGCGGGGCCGGATGGAGTTGAACAGCTCATTGTACTGCTTCTCCAAGGTCTGCCGCCGCTGGGGGTCTTTCCATATCCAGTCCCGAAAAGCGTCCTTGATGGCCTGCTGTTTCTGCTGGGCCAGGGTGGTGGCGTTATGGTTCAGAACGCGGCGTTCCTTGCCGTCCGGGTCCTTGATGGTATCATAGATTCGCACATCGCGGAGGTTCAAAGTGTCCTCCAGGATGTGATAGGCGTTGAGCCGGTCCGTGCCATAGGTGGTGTTGGCGGCAACATCATAGCCGGTTACAGTATTTTTGCCGGTGATGTTCCATTCCCCGGTATATTCCGAGAAATTCACATGGATTTTTCCCTTTTGGACCGGCGGCGTTTTGAACAGCTCATACATAAACTGCTGGACATAGCGCTTATCCAGCCAGGTGGCCCCCAGGCGCAGGTCGATCTCCGAGGCAGTCAGGTCCTTGGGCTGGGCGGATTCCAGGGCCTCCACGTTGGGGCGCAGCCGGTGTTTTTCCCCTTCGGGCAGCGCGTCCAACATGGCCCTGGCAGCGCGCAGTTTCTGCCGCACGTTCCCGGACAGGTATTCATCAGCGGCAACAAGGGGAAAGCTGTCCACATCCTCCAGGGACCAATCCTTGCGGCTGGGGTCTCCCTGGCACTGAATATCCCGGAAAATCACGCCGGACAGCTCCGATTCCAGTTCCGCCTCCGTTTTCCCGGAGAGCTGGGCCATATAGGACATATCCACTCCGGCCTTTTCCCCGATAGAGACGGCCAGGGCTTCACTGGCGGTGTCCACATGAGTGACCGCCCTGTGGGGCTTGATGGTCCGCTTGGTGAACATATCCGCTTTGCGCTCCAGCCGCCCGTCATTGTCCAGCATCTCCAACGAGCAGAGCAGAAAATAGGAGCTGTCAGCGGAAAAGGCCAGCGCGTTCTCCCGATTGTTGATAAGGCCGTACTTTTTAGAGAAAGCGTCATACAGGCTGTTGAGGGTCTGCCGCTCCTTTTGGACGGAGATTTCATCGGCGTCCTCCATCTGAAGGTCGATCAGCCGATGCACACAGTCCCGCAGCTCCACCATGCCCATGACGCGGCCCCTGGCCGTGGCGCTCAGATTGGGCTTTGCCATCATGGAGGTTTCCCGGTAGTATAATTCGCCGTCAACAACGCCAAAGGAGTATTTTTCTATATTGGGGTCTGCCGGAATCAGTGCGTCCGTCTTGATTTCCTCATCCAGTTCGGACAGCTCGACACGCTTGATCTCGCCGTGGATGTGGGACAGAGCGGTGCGGAGCTGCTGGGGAAAGTCCTCGTCCTTCCGGGACTTACAAGCCAACTGCGGTCCATAGGGGCCGGAGGTGATCTCTAAATCGCCCAGCACCATTTCGGGGTGGGTCTGGAAATAGCGGTTCATGCTCACAAAGCCGGGGCGTTCCTCGCCGTCCTGCCCGACATAGGTGTGGCGTTCAATGACCTCCGCCTCCACCCATTCCGGCAAAGGCTCATTTTCACGCAGGGGAATCTCCCGCTTTTGCAGGAACATGATGGACATGGAGGTATCTGTCCCGGCATTGGCCTGGAAAACGCCGTCCGGCAGGCGGACCGCGCCCAGCAGATCGCACCGCCGCGCCATGTACCGCCGCGCCCGATCGTCCTTTTTGTCCATCGTGCCGCCGCTGATGCCGTTGGAGGTAATGAACGCGATCACGCCGCCTGCCCGGACCTTATCAATCGTTTTGGCAAAGAAATAATCGTGAATCAGAAACCGCTCCCGGTCATAACGCTGGTCCACCACGGGATAATTACCAAACGGCACGTTGCCGATAGCAAGGTCGAAAAAGCTGTCCGGGAAGTCGGTTTTTTCGTAGCTGCGCACCGTGATACGGGCCTTGGGATAGAGCTGCTGGGCGATGCGCCCGGTGATGCTGTCCAGCTCCACGCCGTACAGCTTGGACGCGGCCATGCTCTCCGGCAGCAGGCCGAAAAAGTTGCCCACGCCGCAGGACGGCTCCAGAATGTTCCCCTTTTCAAAGCCCATGTTCCCGATGGTCTCATAGATGGCCTTGATAACCAGAGGGCTGGAGTAATGGGCATTGAGGGTGGATGCCCGCGCCGATTTGTACTCGCTGTCCGTCAGCAGGCTTTTCAGCTCCTGATACTCGGCGGACCACTCGGCCTTGTCCGGGTCAAAGGCGTCCGGGATGCCGCCCCAGCCAACATAGCGGGAGAGGACTTCCTGCTCTGCTTCGGTGGCGGAGCGGCCCTCGGCCTCAATCTGCTGTAAAGTGCGGATGGCCTCGACATTCATACGGTACTTGACCCTCGGCCCGCCCACGCCCAGGTTATCATCGGTAATGCGGAAATTCCCGGCGGCAACATCCTGTTCCATGACGGGGGCCTGCTCCGGCTGTGCGTGTTCCGGCTCGTCAAAATGCAGGGTCTGAACGACAACATCATAGGGCAGGCCGTTTTTATCGCCGAGATAGAGGGTCGCGGTCCCTGGTGTTGCTGTGGTGTTGCCAGCCGGGGGCGGGGCCTCCGGCTTTTCCTCTTGGGGCGGCGCTGGCGGGACCTCTGCGGCGGGGGCCTCCGGGGTAAAAAGGGCGGCGTTGCGCTCGTCATGGCGAAGCGCGTCCTCAAAGACATCCCGGTTGATGGTCTCATGGCTCCAGGAGTATGGGCCGGTATGAATGAGAATATCTACTTCACCGATACCCTCAATCGTTCCACTGACATCATGATCGCCATAGGCAAAGGCCACCTTGTCCCCCACCTGATAGTGGAGCTGGCCTGTCAGCTCCACACTATCCCGCTGGACCGGCTCATGGGAAAAGCCGTCCAGCTCTTGCAGCCAGAGGGCGCGGAGGATAGGCGCGACAGCCTCCCAGGACAGGGACAGCTTTGTGCC
>Ga0209694_1001866_pt1 | contig 19989 bp, 20 predicted proteins | sample GluameincwithD2O_FD_187499 | JGI IMG/M metagenome (GOLD analysis project Ga0209694, IMG submission 187499) | Mouse cecum microbial communities from Vienna, Austria - Glucosamine amended microcosms incubated with D2O (SPAdes) (version 2) | ecosystem: Host-associated > Mammals > Digestive system >... | reverse complement strand
TGGAACTGTTGACAAAGTGCCTGAAATATAGAGACGCGGGAGATTTCAAGCAAGAAAAAAGATGCCTTTCGGCATCACACTGAGTGTTTAATCATTCTTTTGAGGTTCAAGGCCGCGGCGGAAAGGAGACAGTGGTCCTCCGCTGCCTCTAAACCTCGCCGCAGGAGACGCGTCAGGTTGTGTCCCCATTTCTGTGCGGCAAAAGTACCCTCACACCAGATCTGCCGCTGCTTCAGCGCCTCCCGGTATTCCGGCTCCCATCGCCTGGAGAAATGTTCTTGAACAACCGTCTTGAAATAACTGTCCTGGAGCTTTCTGGCGCCGACCTTGTCCGTCTCATTCAAACATTTCTGCCGCAAAGGACAGCTGCCGCAGTCTTTCTTTTCTGCCCAGTATTCCCAGAACAGCCCGCTGCCGCTTCGATACAGCCGCTTGCGCCGCAGTTCTTTCCCGTTAGGGCACAAGTATACGTCCCGCTGTTCGTTATAGGTGAATGCATCCCGCTGCTCTACTTACAAGAAACGCTCCCGTACAGCCTGCACCATGCACTCTATCAAGCACAACCGTTTAGAGGCCGCCGTTCTGTTCGCTATCCAGTATCAAGTGAGTACCGCCGTTTCCTATTCGGAAATAGTAGCCCATATCAATGCGGCTCCACTGAAAAAAAGTCAATCCCACCGCCTTAACGACCAGATTGCCGCAAAGGAAAAGGAATTGACGAAAATCACCCGCTACAAGCAGTCACTGTATCAAGACTGGAAAGACGGGGAAATCTCCCAGCAGGAATACCGGGAAATGAAAGCCGATTATGAACGGCAGGCCGCCGGGCTCTCGGATTTGCTGGCCCGGCTGACGGCTGAACGGAAACAGCTTTCAAACGGCGTTGACCAGCAGCATCCCGCGCTGGTAGCCTTTGCGAAATATCAGAACATCGAAAAGCTGACCCGCGAAATCCTGATTGAATTGGTAGACCATATCAAGGTTTACGAAAACGGCAATATCAGCGTTCATTTTAAGTTTGCGGACGAGTTCCGCCGGATTGCCGAGTACATTGAAATCAATACCACTGACACCGCCGAGGCGGGCTGACCCCCGCCAAAGCATGAAATCCTTTTGACAGTGTGTTTTCCTAATAAAACGCAATCTTAAGGAATATGGAACTAGAAAAATTATAAGGAAGCCTGGAGCAGGTAGAAGACCTGCGGCGGCGGGAGTATCGCTTACTGACTGCCCTGCCCTGGCTACCGCAGTGGGCGGAATGGGATGGACTGCAAGCTGCCGGCATGGTGACTGCCACGATCAGCAGGGGCGATAAAACTACAACAGATACCCGATATTTTCTCTCTTCTGTCACCGACGTGGAACGTTTTGCCTATGCGGTACACAAGCATTGGCCTGTAGAGAACCAGCTGCACTGGTGTCTGGATGTCATCTTTAACGAGGATGCCTTCAGGGCCTGTAAAGATATGTACCCGCTCAACTTGAATGTTCTGCGTAAAACTGCTCTGGCTCGCTGCAAAAATGCTGGCTTTGGCCGCAGGGTCAGCATCTAGAAAAAGCGCTTTGCTGCCGCCCTGAATCCTCAACGTCTTCTTGATATCCTTTTCGCCTAATTTCAAATGCTGTTGCCCTGAGGCACTTGCAATCCTTCTGGAATTTGTTATAATATAGTGCATGGAATGAGAGGGCCGCCCCGCGGCGGCTCCGCCCGGAAGCTTATATGATTTACAATATTCAGGAAGGCGGATGCGTGATGGACCTGTACAGCATTGGAGAGCTCGTAATCGACTTTACCCCCGGCAGTGAGCCGGCCAGCTATATCCGCAATCCCGGCGGCGCGCCGGGCAACGCGGCGATCGTCGCCGCCCGCAGCGGGCTGTCTGTGGGGGTGTGCAGCAGTGTGGGCGACGACGATTTCGGCCGCTTTCTGGTGCAGACGATGGAGGAAAACGGCGTGCGGGTCATCAACCCGAATCTGTGCGCCAAAGCCATTACCACCTTGGCCTTTGTTACCCTGGCCCCGGACGGTAACCGCAGCTTTACCTTTGCCCGCAAGCCGGGGGCCGACATGTTCCTGGAGGAGCGGGCGGTGAAGGAGGAGGATATCCGGAACAGCGCCATTGTCCACGCCGGCTCCTGTTCCCTGTCTGCCTCCCCGGCGGCGGAGGCCACCGCCAGGGCGCTGCGCCTGGGCCATGAGCTGGGTAAGCTGGTCAGCTTTGATGTGAACTACCGCAATGTGATGTGGAACGACAATCAGGCAGCCTGCGCCGCCAAGGTGCGGGAGATTCTGCCCTATGTGGACCTGCTGAAGGTGTCCGACGAGGAGGTGGGCATGGTCGGGGGCGAGGAGGCCCTGCCCGGCCTGATGGAGGAGTACGGCATTGCCGTGGTGGTGGAGACCCTGGGCGGCGCGGGAGCCCGGGGCTTCTTTGGCGGAAAGTGCTGGGACGTGGCCGGACGGAAGGTGCCCTGCGTGGACACCAACGGTGCGGGGGACGCCTTCTGGGGGGCGTTCCTGTCCAGCCTGCGCATCCAGGGGGTGGAAAAGGCCAGCCAGCTGACGGAGGATATCGTCCGCCGGGCCATGGAGTATGGCAACGCCGCCGGCGGCCTGACGGTGCAGAAGAAGGGGGCCATCCCCGCCCTGCCCACCCGGGAGCAGATCGAGGCCTTTCTGGCCTCCTGAACAGGACAGTCTGAACCGCCCGAAAAGGGGAGGTATTCCTTCTTTACAGCAATCCGGTTTGAAAAGCGGCCTCCTGAGGACGGCCGCTTTTCTGTGTCTGTAAACAATTTTTGAACTTCACAAAAACCGCTTGACAATTTTTCCGTCCGGAGTAAAATGATTAACGCATTAATCATTAACCGGTTAATGATTTTTTTGAAAGGAGGTTTTTCTCGTGGAAGACCTGTTTCACGAGATGGATTTACTATCCCGCCAGTTCAACCAGGCCCATCGGGCCGCTGTTCAGGCGGAGCTGAATGCCGCCGGGCTGGGCGAGGTGGGACACCCTATGCTGGTGTCCATCCTCCAGTCCGCCGGGGAGGACCCAGACGGCCAATGCCAGGCCCAGCGAGAGCTGGCCAGCCTGCTCCATGTCTCCCCCGCCGCCGTGGCCAACTCGCTGAAATGCCTGGAGCGGGACGGCTATATCCGCCGGGAGCCCTGGCAGAGGGATGCCCGGCGCAATCGGGTATTCCTCACGGAGAAGGGGGCCGCTGCTGTGGAGGGCTGCCGGAATGTGTTTCGCCGGGTATCCGCACGCATGATGGCCGGGTTTTCTCTGGAGGAGTGCAGCCAGCTGATGGGCTTTCAGCGCCGGATGCTGGACAATCTGACCCACCCGGATTCCCACGAAAAGGAGTGATTTTACTTTGCTTTCCCTGTTCCTGACCCATTTGGAGGGTTACAAAAAAGACGCTATAAAATCCCCTGTCCTCATTATCCTGGAGGTCATCTGCGAGCTGCTCCTTCCCCTGGTCATGGCGGAGATTGTGGACGTGGCCATCCCCTCGGGGGACACCGGCTATATCTTCACCCTGGGGGCGACTATGCTTGTTCTGGCCGCCGTCTCCATGGCCTGCGGCGTGCTGGCCGCCAAATACGCCGCCTTCGCCAGCCAGGGCTTTGGCGGCAACCTGCGCCAGTGCCTGTTCAACAAGGTGCAGGACTTCTCCTTTGCCGACATCGACCGCTTCTCCTCCGCCTCCCTCATCACCCGCATGACCAACGACGTGAACGCCATGACCATGATGTTGGCCATGGGCCTGCGGATGCTGGTCCGGGCTCCGGTGATGCTCATTGCCGCCCTGGGGGTCAGCCTGTACCTCAACGCCCGGCTGGCCGTGATTCTTCTGGTCGTCATCCCCCTGATGGTGCTGGCTATCGCCGTGCTCATGAAGGTGTGCACCAGGCTCTTCGATGCCATGCAGAAGAAGATCGACGGACTGAATAACGTGCTCCAGGAGAATCTGGTGGCCATCCGGGTGGTAAAAGCCTTTGTCCGGGAGGACCACGAGCGGAAGAAGTTCAACCGCGCCAGCGACGAGCTGATGACCGCCGGGCTCACCGTGGGTATGCGGATTATCGCCATTATGCCCATCATGATGCTGTGCCTGAACGGAGCCACCCTGGCCGTCCTCTACTTCGGCGGACGGATGGTTATGGGGGCCGACTTCCTGCTGGGCGACCTGAACGCCTTCCTCAGCTACATCATGCAGGTGCTGATGAGCGTGATGATGGTGGCTATGTCCCTCCTCCAACTGTCCCGGGCCCAGGCCTGTGCCCGGCGTATTAACGAGGTGCTGGAGGCCGTTCCCTCCGTTCAAAACAAAGAGGAAACTTCCCTCCTTCCCGCCCCCAGGGGTATGGTGGAGTTTAAGGATGTCTCCTTCAAGTACGCCGCCTCCGGCACAGGGGACGACGTGCTGTCCCACATCAGCTTTACCGTGGAGCCGGGCCAGTTTGTGGCCATTGTGGGGGGTACCGGTACAGGAAAATCCTCTCTGGTCAACCTGATCCCCCGGTTTTACGACATCACCGGCGGCTCTGTGCTGGTGGACGGGGTGGACGTGCGGGACTACCCCCTGGAGGAGCTGCGGGGCCGTATCGGCATGGTGCTCCAGACCAATATCCTCTTTACCGGCACCATTCGGGAAAACCTGCTGTGGGGCAAGCCGGACGCCACCGAGGAGGAGATCGTCCAGGCCGCCAAGGACGCCCAGGCCTACGACTTCATCATGGGTCTGCCCGACGGCTTCGACACCCGGCTGACCCAGGGGGGCACCAATGTCTCCGGCGGGCAGAAGCAGCGGCTGTGCATCGCCCGGGCCATGCTCCGCAAGCCGGCCATCCTCATTCTGGACGACTCCACCTCCGCCGTGGACTCGGCCACTGAGGCAGCCATCCGGGAATCCTTCCACAAGAATCTCAAGGACACTACCGTTATTATCATCGCTCAGCGCATCTCCTCCGTGCAGTACGCTGACGAAATTCTCATTCTGGACGACGACCACATCGCCGGCCAGGGTACCCATGAGGAACTGATGAAAACCAACAAAATCTATCAGGAGATCTACCAATCTCAGCAAGAGGGGGTGGGCGGATAATGCCAGGACCTCATCAAGCCCCAAAGGGGGGCTATGTCAAGCCTAAAAATCTGAAACGGACCATGGGCCGCCTGGTGGGCTACCTCACCAAAAGCAAGCTGCCTCTGCTGTTCGTGCTGTTCTGCCTTCTGGTCTCGGTGGGGACCAATCTGGGCGGGTCGTATCTGATGCGGCCCATCATCAATAACTTTATCTGGTCGGGCTGCACCGACTTCGCCGGACTGGGCCTGGCCATCCTCCAGCTGGCGGGGGTCTACCTTCTGGGCTGTCTGGCCACCTACGGCCAATCCGCCGCCATGGTCCGGCTGGCGGAGAAGGGGGTCAACCGGCTGCGCAAGGACCTGTTCGACGCCCTGCAAAAGCTCCCCCTCTCCTACTTCGACCAGCACCCCCACGGCGAACTCATGAGCCGGTTCACCAACGACGCGGACAACGTGCAGATGGCCCTTCAGCAGAGCATGGTCTCCCTGTTCTCCAGCTGTCTGATGTTTGCGGGGCTGGTGGTGCTGATGCTGGTCATCAACTGGAAGCTGTTCCTTGCCACCGCCCTGGTGCTGGCCCTTACCATGTTTTTCTTCAAGCAGCTGGGGGGGCGCAGCCGGAAGTTTTATCAGAAACAGCAGGCCGCCCTGGGGGCGGTCAACGGGGAAATCCAGGAGACCATTGAGGGGCTGAAGGTGGTAAAGGCCTTCACCCATGAGGCCCAGGCCAAGGCCAAGTTCAAGGAGCTGAACGATGCCTACCGCAATGCCGCCCAGCGGGCCAACTTCTACTCCACCATGATTATGCCGGTGGCGGGCAACCTGATGAACATAAGCTACGCCCTCACCGCCGCCTTTGGCGGACTGCTCTCTGTCCTCCAGGGCTTCGACCTGGGCGGGCTGGCCATCTACCTCAACTACTCCCGGCAGGTGGGCCAGCCCCTGAACCAGATTTCCCAGCAGATGACCACCCTGCTGTCCGCCATGGCCGGCGCGGAGCGCATCTTTGAGGTGATGGATACCGCCGCTGAAATCAACGAGGGCTCAGTCACCCTGGTGGCGGCGGAAAAGGACGCCAACGGCACCCTCTCCCTGTTCGCCGGCGAGGGCCGGCCCCGGACCTGGGCCTGGAAGGTCCCCCGGGGCAACGGCATGGAGCTGGTTCCGGTGTTTGTGGGCGAGGACGAGGCCCTCACCGAGATTACCGACCCGGAGGCCGTTCCGGACCCGGCTATGCTGGCCGACCACGGCTGGGCCTGGAAGTATCCCGGCCCTGACGGAACGGTGGGCCTCCATCTCATCCGGGGCACCGTGCGCAACGTCCCCGGGGAGGACTACTGTCTCACCGAGCTGCGGGGGGCGGTGCGGTTCAGCCATGTGGACTTCTCCTATGTCCCCGGCAAGCGGATTTTGAAGGATGTGTCGGTCTACGCCGACCCAGGCCAGAAAATCGCCTTTGTGGGCTCCACCGGCGCGGGCAAGACCACCATTACCAACCTGATTAACCGGTTCTATGAGATTGAGGGGGGCATGATTACCTACGACGGCATCCGGGTGAAGGCCATCCGCAAGGAGGATCTGCGCCGGTCCCTGGGGGCGGTTCTTCAGGACATCCACCTGTTTACGGGGACCATCATGGACAACATCCGGTATGGCCGTCTGGACGCCACTGATGAGGAGTGCGTCGCCGCCGCCAAGAGCGCCAACGCCCACTCCTTCATCCGCCGCCTGCCCGAGGGATACCAGACCATGGTCACCGGCGACGGGGCCAACCTGTCCCAGGGCCAGCGGCAGCTGCTGGCCATCGCAAGGGCCGCCGTAGCCGACCCGCCGGTGATGATTCTGGACGAGGCCACCTCCTCCATCGATACCCGCACCGAGGCCCTGATTCAAAAGGGCATGGACACCCTTATGGAGGGGAGGACGGTGTTTGTCATCGCCCACCGGCTGTCCACTGTGCGCAACTCCAACTGCATTGTGGTCATTGAGCACGGCGAGATTGAGGAAAAGGGCAGCCATGAGCGCCTTCTGGAGGAAAAAGGCCGGTACTACCGGCTGTACACCGGACAGTTCCAGCTGTCCTGACACGAAAGGGCCCCGCCGACCGGCGGGGCCCCTTTGCTATACCGTCACATATTTCTCCAGCGACTGTTCCACTAAGCTGTTCAGCGACATATTGCGGGCGGCGGCGCAGATGGCCGCTCTCCGGTGCAGCTCCGGAGAAATACGAACGTTAAAGCTGCCCTTGTAGGCCCGCTCCGGCTCGATCCCCTGGGCCTGGCACAGCTCCAGATAGTCTTCCACCGCGCCGTGGAAGTCCTCCAGCAGTTCCTGGGCGGTCGTCCCCTCGTAGGAAATCAGACTCCGAATGCCCATCACCTGCCCAAACAGCACCTTGTCCTCCTCGGAAAATTCCACGCTGCCCACGTAGCCCTTATATTCCATCGTATTTTTCACAGCAATCCCTCCTGTTCCAAAACCTCCAGCAGCTGCTTGACCTGATACTCCAAAAGCTCTTTTCTTGGGTGGGGCTTGTGCAGCAAAATCGGTGCACGACCCTCGCTGTAAAACAGCACGCGGGAACCACTGGTCTTTCCCTTATTGAATCGCTGATAGGTCAAATAGCCCAACAGGGTCTCAGCCTCTTGGAAAGTAAAGTCCCGTGGCTTTGATTTCAGTCTTCGAATTAGCTTTTCCTTTTGCCCCATCGTATATCCCCTCACTGGATTTATTATACACGCTCAAAAGCAGTTATGCAACTATTTTTAGTTGCAAGGGCCCCGCCGGCGGGGCCTTCCCTATTCTTTCTGCTTTCCTCCTCTGAGCCACAGCCCAGCGGCGAAGCCGGCCATCATCAGCACATGGGTCCCCGCTGCCGCCAGGGGTCTGAGGGTAAAAAGGACATAGGCGGACTTAGGGCCGTCAAAGAGGGGATAAAACCAGGCCAGCCGGGCCAGCAGCTGGGGGTACAGAACCATCCGCAGGATGTTCGGTCCGCCCCGGACGGCCCAGACACACAGAGCGGCGGGCAAAACCGTCCAAACAATCAGAAAACACCCCGTCTGCCGGCGGCCCAAAGGCCGGCATTTGAGCCAGTATCCTCCCAACCCCCACAAAAACGGGAGCAAAATGCCCAGCCCATAGATCATCCACTCAATACGGAAGTCTCTCCCAAACACATAGTTTACCACAACAAAGCACGTCAAACAGGACAGCGTCTGCACCGCCGCCAGCCAGAGGGTGCTGATCCCCAGTCGTTTCAGCATATCTGCGGCGCCTCCTCTCCTCAATACAGTGGGATGAAAAACAGCCAGGGAGCGGTGATCATTGCCATTGCCAGGGCGATTTTATGCCGCTCCCCCTCACTGAGCAGAACACAGCTTTTCATAGCCCATTTGTCAAAGCGGTAGATACAGTACCCGGCCAGAGTGACCCCCGCCAGCGTCCAGAGAAAGGCTACGGGGTGGCCGAAGGGGTTGTGCATCGCGTAGGACAGGGACTCATACCACCAGGAGTTGGCCTCTGCGTTTGATACAATCGAGGGGGCCACCACCATCCACAGCACCCCCACAAAGTCAGCCAGAAAGCCCAGCAGCCAGAATTTCCACCACAGTTTCCTGACCACCGCCCATTTGTTCCGATGCTTTAAGACAAACAGCGCCCCGGTGAGCACCAGGCAGTCGATGAGCAGGTTCCCCGGCAGGATTACCAGCCACACCTGGGGGAATATCCACAGCAGCCAGACAGGCAGCAGGACATTATACAGGCGCACCTCTTTTTTCACACTGTTCCCCTCCCCTCCTTCGGCACCGCCCGGCGGTAGGCCCAGCCCAGCATGTTGCCCGCCAGGGCAGGGACGGCAATCATAAAGCAGTGGAACAGGGCGGTGTAGTTATACACCAGATAGACCATGGGCAGGTAGCACACGAAGCAGGCCACGGGGTACAGGGGGCACACCCCCTGCCGCTTGCCCAGGGACAGTCCAGAGCAGAAGCCGGCCACAGGGAGCATCAGGTAGGGCAGGAGCAGGCCGGACAGGACGGGCACGTCGGCCACCGCTGCGTGGTCGATCCAGTTCAGCACCGGGGGCAGGACATCGCACAGCAGCAGGACCAGGGGCAGATAGGGCAGGGTCTCCCGCCACTTCAGGGGGGACGGCCCCGGGGCCAGCCCCAGCAGGGTGCGCAGCTGCATCACCTCCACATACCAGCCGATCCACCGCCCCAGCCAGATCACGGCGTAAAACAGCACCAGCATCCCCATCCACAGCGCCCAGGCCCGGCCGTCCCGCAGGTCCACGCACAGCCACAGGACCAGCGCCACCTCCAGCGCGGTGACCCCCAGGTGGAGCAGCGACCGGCGGACCAGGGTGGGACCGTCGTCGGCAAAGGGCAGGGTGGCCGCCCCCAGCGTGGCCCCCAGGGCGGTACACAGCAGGCAGGCCGCCAGGGAGGGGCTCCGGGCGTTGGTAAGATAGGGCACCAGGGCCACACTGGCCACCAGTCCCAAAATGCCCCCCATTATGATCCGGGCCAGACAGGCCCTGTCAAGCTTTTTCATGTCCGTTCCTCCTCCCCAGATTCAGTGTCTCCTTGATTTTCTTCACATACCGCCGGGACACATAGGCCTTTACCATTCCATCCAGGGTCATGCAGATGGTGCCCGACAGCGACAAGTCCACCGCCGTAACCCGGTTCAGGCTGATGATCTCACTGTTGGAGATGCGGACAAACCGGGTTGGGTCCAGCCGCTCCTCCAGCTCGTAGAGCCGCAGGCGGACGGTGAAGGTCTCTGACTCCGTCTGGGCAGATACACCCTTGCCGTTGGCGTAAAACCGGAGGAAGTCCCCCTGGGGCAGGAGCAGCTTCTCCTCCCCCCGGCTCACAGGGATGGGACCCAGGGCCAGTTTGGACAGGCTGTCCGCCAGACGGCGCAGCTCCTCGCTCTCCTCCCCGGCCAGAATTACGATTTTGGGCTCCTGACGGCCCGGTTCGGTCCTGATCTCTACCTCCATGGGTCTCCCCCCTCTCTCGTCTTCAGTATAGCCCCTCTCCCCCGCCCTGTCTACCGCTTTGGGATAGTCGGTTATTTTTCCGGGATGGTCGGTCGTTTTTTCGTTGACAGATGGACCAAGTTAGGCTAAAATAGCATAGGCGCTTGTTCAATTTCATATGTCCGCGCAGCTCAGTTGGATAGAGCGGCCGCCTCCTAAGCACACATAGGTTCACCCGCTTTTTCCCCTGATGTGGATTGCGCCGGTTCAAGTTACCTTGTACAAGTCAATAAGCCCCGATAGCTCAGCAGGATAGAGCGTCCGCCTCCTAAGTGGGGAATAAAGCGCCCCACTCCGGGAGCACAGGTGTACGGCTCCCAGTTCGATTTCATTCGTACAATTTCATATGCCCGCGTAGCTCAGTTGGATAGAGCGACCGCCTCCTAAGTAGGGAACAGAGCGCCCCACTCCGGGGGCACAGGCGTACCGTTCCGAGTTCGATTCCAGTCCGGCAATTTCATAGGCCCGCGTAGCTCAGTTGGATAGAGCGACCGCCTCCTAAGCGGTAGGCCAGAGGTTCGAATCCTCCCGCGGGTGCCATTAGTAGCACAAAATCTTCGGAAAACCCGAAGATTTTGTGCTTTTTCTATAACTTTTTGAAAACCGAGGGAAAACGCTATATCTCTCACCTAAAAGGTGGGCGCTTTATCCTTTATTATTTGCTAATCACTGTTACCACCAAACTCAAATCGAACTACATACCGTTTTCCCCCTGAAACCTTGCTAATCAATTAGCAAGATTTTTTGTTTTTCCGCCGAAAAATGGGGCGGTTTGCTAATCGGGCAAGAAAACGGCTTTGATCCTTGCTAATGGGAAAATGGAGCGGTTGCCGGTTTAAACATTTTCGCCCTGCCCAAAAGCCTACATAGCCGTCTAAATCCTGCTGACGGCTGTGAAATTTCAGAAGGAGGACAAGTCATGAAGTGGAAGAAGAATGAGGCGCAGGCACCAACGTACAGCACAAATTGATCGCGCTTCACCATTTGGATTGTCCGTGGCGACCCTCTGATGATGGACGGACTTTGCGGACACATACCAAAGCGGAGGCACCTGCCTGGGTGTCTCCGCTTTTTCAAGGAAGGATGTAAGAAGTTACTTTGTGTCGTTGGGGTATCTTGATTTAATGCCCGTTGAGAGGTGCAACCGTTTTATATAAATGCCATCTAAAACTTTGTGCAATTTCTCAAAAAATAAAAGTTCCGTTTCGGGCTTCAAAAGTTGTGGTAGGGGGTTGAGAGGACTGATTACCGTCTACAAAAACTCCCGCCAAAACTTTATGCAATTTTCAAAAATTCAAGGGTCGGTTTTGGGCTTTGAAAGTTGTAGTAGGGGGTTGAGGAATATGTCCTCAACGCTCCTTGACAACTGGACACGCATTCGTCAAGTACATCAGTTCCGATGTGCGAAAGCATGAGCCACAGCCGCAGGGTACGCCATGACCCCCGCCCTACCGGGCCGAGCGAGAACACCCGCTGCAAGTGCCGGTTTGCCCCCGGCACGGCGATGACAGTCGGAATGACAATGGTACTCCCGCCCAGCCACAGTCTCAAACAATGGGGGCGGCTCTGTCAGAACGGCAGTTGGGGTGAAACTCCCGTGAGGTGGTGTGGCACACCGCCGCTTGACGACTTCCCAAGCGGGCCGGGGTGTCGGGGACAAATGGGCTTGCAGATACATAGCGTCAAGGAAGGATGTAATAAGTTATTCTGTGTCGTTAGGGTGAACCTCTTGCCACATATGCCATGCTCAGCCCTTTAAATATTTATATTTAAGGCAAGCATTTACTGTACGCATGATTTCGATATCAAAATCTTTCTTAGCCACTTTCATAGCTAATAAAAATTTCTTGTTATTCTTAAAAGACTTTGTTAACAGCTTTAAGTCTTTCTCGTCAAGTTCAATTTTATAAAACAGGTTTGATAAAGATATAAGCAAATCCTTGTATTTCTTGCAGTATGCAGAAAGCGTACTGTTCAATCCAAAAGAAAATTTATTAAAATCTGCCTCCGTGTATTTCGGCAGTAGTCCCATAATTGGATTAACGAGTAACTGTGTTGACGCTTCCATCAAATTAACATATGAACCGAGTTCATATTGCTGTGCTTCGGTCATTTGGTCGTAGTCAGTACCAAAGGATTGAATTTTCTTTATAGCTTCATCAAGCAGATTGCTTTCATTTTGGATACGAGTAATGCGCTCATTTAATTCTACAATAGCAAGGTCATAAGACTTCACATCTCGTTTGCTCACTAAAGTGAATACATCCTCAAGCCGTTCCTTTTCGCTTTTTGCTTTCCAGAAAAACAATCCACTACTAAGAAGCGCCACACCTGCTATGGCCCAACCGACTGGTCCGGCAAGAGCCAAAAATGCATTACCGGCTGCCATACCACCCCCGCCAACGGCAAGCGCACCGCCACCAAGCCAAGCTAAAGCTGCATTAGTTGCAGCAGCCCCACTTAAAGTTGAAATTGCGGTTCCAGTAGAAGCAACGCCAAATGTGGTTGCTACTCCCATAGCGGCAGTAGGCCCGAGTGCAGCAACAGCAACTCCGGCACTTACACCAGCTGCACCACCACCAACATTTTTCACTGCTGCAACTTTATAGTCCGCTTCAATTTTATCAGCTTGCTGTTTCCAATTTAAGCGAACCTCCCTTAGTTTTTCATATTGAACACGTTTTTCGCTTGGAACATTGCGTATGGCATCAAACTGGGCCTGTATAGCATTTAATTTTCCATAGAGACTACCAGTATTAAGGCCAAGTTCATCTATTTTTTCATTAGTCCTTTTAATCGCTGCCTCAGCCTGTTCTTGGGCCAACTGAAGTTTTGTCTTTTTCTTTAACATACACATATACCTCACCTTTTTCTGAAGTATGCGTCAATATCCGATTTGTTTCGTAATATTTTCTCTGGAGGGACATCTCTCAGTTGCGCTAATTCTGCGGTTTTGTTGAAAGCTGAAATATACATTTTACTATTGCGCAAATCTTCTACAAATGTCAACAGCATACGGTCATCATACTTGTATGCCAATATATTCAATCCTTCTATGTAATTTTCAACTATGACTCTTTCTTTCTCAGCAAAGGCAGCATTTTTTTCTGCTCTCCAATAGCATAGGGCACGCTTACCTTCTCCATATAAAGAAATTGCAAATCGGCCAACACCAACTATGTTGAGCCTTAAGAAAAACTCCGTAGGATTGAATGTTCCAGCCCCTGCAATAAAACCACGAATAGTAGCGTCGCCAATATCCATCACGCAGAATGTTCCATGTGCTACAGTAAGCATCCGTTTGACAGTTGCATTTGAAAACGGTTCACAAGTATTCCACATCAGCTTAAAAGAACGATCCGCTTTTTCAGTGTTTGAAAAATACCTGAACAGCCTTCTCACAGCATAGATCATTCTAACTACCATTTCATTGATAAATACGGGAATGGCCTGTGCCGCTTGAAAGCGCATGTCATAACCACTTTCATAAATGTTCAAAGCAAGCTCATTTACTGCCTCATCAAACTGTGATACTGGGATACCCAGCTTGTTTTTAATAACAATAATATCATTCGTCCAAGCCCAGAACGGAGATGGTATTCCCATACCACGTCCCTTACCGCCAGATGATCCTGACATATCAGAAATCAAATGGCCGAACCAGTTAACAAATGCACAGAACAACTTGCTGGGTACATCATGTCCTCTCAGTTCAAATTTATCATCAGCTTTTTCAAGCGAAATCAATTGTCCCCCAGAAACAAAATGTGAGGTATTTTGAAACTGATCCAGAATTGAGAAAAACAATCCGCATAAAGTAGGATTGTGCGCAAGGGATTTAAAATGATGATTGGAAGGACTTAAATCAAATATGGAACTTGCTGCGTCCCCTCTCCCGGTCTGGTCATAAGGTACTTTGAATTTATTTTCAAGAAAACGTATTGCGGACTTTTCTCCTTCACCTTTCCAGCCGCAGAGTTTTGCAAAGTCCATTGTTCTGTTTGCAAACCATTTATCTGTAATGTCTCCCAGCGGAGATTCACCAGGCTTACCAACTAAAAAAATATCAATAATGCCGCACAGAGCCCCTGAACTCGCTGCAAGGATATAGTCCAGCCTATCACAATCAGGTTTCAGTCCTTTAATAGAAGCTATGGTCTCATTAAGCGTTTGTATCTCTAAATCCGCTTGTTCCAACGCTGTAGAAATTGACGATGCAAAATCAAAATTGTCATTTTGAATTGTCAGGTCAAGAACCATGCCTGACTTAGATTCATCAGAAAGGTCTTTTTTTGTGTTTAAATTGCTTTTATCCACAACAATTCCCCCACATTATAACTTTTTAACGTCTTATGAATTGTGCTATGTAATCCCTTTGCTCCAAAAGCAAGTATAATAGAAAATAAAGCATAATTTATTAAGTTTATTATACATCAGGCATCTCTTAAAAGCAAGAAACACTCATAGCAAGTGCTAACAATACATAAGGGCTGATAGTGTGACAGCCTTTATGCAAAACGAAAGGAAGGTTGGGCCTCCTGCGGCCAGCTTGCCATCCCCGGCACCTCCTTTACGGCAGGCCGCGACACCCTCGCTGAACCCACCGCAGACGCACAGAAAATCCGTATTTTCGACAGCGCCAAGGCTATCGTAAAGCTGGCCCAGCATTGGACACAGCCCCTCCACACCGGCCTGTCCCTCCGAGCCGAGGAAAACAGGGACATTCGCGGTATCGAGGTAGTCAATGAGTACGGTTTGGAGGGCGCAGCCGAGGACGGCAGCGACGGTATCAAGCTGGAACGCAGGACAGCATAGACAATGACTGCGCCTATATCTACATCGACAAGGAGCTTCAGCGCATTTCCAGGGAATCGCTGGCCCAAATGGGGGAAAAGGGTATCATGTTCAAGTTCCCCACGGTACGGGGGTGCAACTCCACCGTGCTGGCCCTGAAAGAGCCGAAAACAAGGACGAGTGTGCGGAAGGTATTTCTGCCCAGGGCGGTGGCTGAAATGCTGGTAGAGCGCAAGAAAACGGTTGACGAGCTGAAAGAATTGCTGGGAGATGAATACAGGGATTATGACCTTGTATTCGCCAGCACCCAAGGGACGCCCACCGAAGCAAACTTTATCAATCGGGCCTTTAGCAAACTCATTCAGGACAATAATCTTCCCAAGGTGGTCTTTCACAGTCTCCGGCACACCAGTACGACCTACAAGCTCAAACTAAGCGGCGGCGACATTAAAGCCGTTCAGGGCGACACCGGCCACGCACAGGCCACAATGGTCACGGAACGGTATGCCCACATCCTGGATGATGACCGCCGTGTAAACGCCGCAAGGTTCCAGAAAGAGTTTTATGGGGGCGGCGGTACAGCGGAAACCACAACAGCAGTCGAGGCTCCCAGGGAGCAGCAGCCCCCGGCATCCGATCCACTTCAAAATCTTGACGCAGCGGCCAAACAGCAGTTGCTTCTCAAACTTCTTGCTGAATCCCCGGATATGGCGGCGCTGTTGACAGCCCTCGCCGGGAGAAGCGCATAAATACGAACGGACAGGAATGACACCCATTCCTGTCCGTTTTACCATATATCTATGCCATTCTCTCCACGGCAAAATTTTTGAATCGGACTGATTGACATTTTTCACGTTCCTGCATATAATATGGCCATGGGTGTATCTCAGCCCTAAATGAGAAACTTATTGTGCGGGCTGCTCAATTAGCTCGATAAAAAGGGCGAGAGTATCTACTCCCGTCCTTTTATCATATGTAGGAAGCAGTAAAGTGGAATAACTGCTTGCTTGACACTGTTTTCTATGGTAGAATGGAACAAAAGGGGTGAGGGCGATGGAGGCCGAAACGACAATCGCACAGGGTTTGCATACCACGGATGACAGTTCAGGCTATGACGCCGCCTGCAAGCGTGTCTTATCTGAAAAGGCAATCCTGGCGCGGATCATGAAGTCCTGCCTGGAGGAATATAAGGATCAGGATGTCAACGATATTGCCGAAAAGTACATAGAGGGTCAGCCCCAGGTGTCCGCTGTCCCGGTGCTGCCGGACGAAGGTGGCACAGTCATCAGCGGCATGGATACCGAGGACAAGTCGGTGCGTGAGGGGACAGTCACCTATGACATTCGTTTCCGTGCTATTGTTCCCGGCTCCGAGGAACAAATTGCCCTTATCATCAATGTTGAGGCTCAAAACGATTTCTATCCCGGCTATCCGCTGATAAAGCGGGGCATATACTATTGCAGCCGAATGATTTCTTCTCAGTATGGCCGGGAGTTTACCGGCCCCCACTATGAGAAAATCAAGAAGGTCTATTCCATCTGGATTTGTATGAAACCGCCGCAGTATCGGGAGAACACCATCACCCGGTATCGGTTGGTGGAGGAACACTTGGTAGGCGAGGCTAAAGAACCCGTCAGGAATTATGATTTGCTGTCCATCATCATGCTGTGCCTCGGTAGGCCGGACGGAGAAAACTACGATGGTGTATTGCGGATGTTGGATGTGCTTCTCTCCAGCGAAACCAGCGAGGTGGAGAAGCGGAAGATTTTGCAGGACGATTACGACATACAAATGACGCAGACAATGGAAAGGGAGGTGTCGGTCATGTGCAATCTGAGCAAGGGTGTTAGGGAGATGGGCCGCGCTGACGGTATCTTATCCTCTCTCAAAAACCTTATGGAAACCATGGGCCTGACCATTGAGCAGGCTATGGCGGCGCTGAAAGTCCCGGAGAGCGAGCGACAGAAATATATGGATTTGCTGGAACGGCAATGACACCGATGATGGAGGGGATGTGCCTGCCATGTGCAATCTGAGCAAGGGCGTTGAGGAAAAGGGTGTTGCAAAAGGTATTTTAACTTCCATCAAAAATCTTATGGAAACAATGGGTCTGACGATTGAGCAGGCTATGGCGGCGCTGAAAGTCCCGGAGGGGGAGCGGCAGAAATATATGGATTTGCTGGAACGGCAGTAATGTCCAAAACACTGTTGCGTTATTGCAGAGCTGAGAAGTTTTGAACCCTGAACCGCCAAGCGGTTTTTCGCCCCCTTGCTAATCGCTTGCTAATTGCGGCCCTAAAAAATGGCCGTGATTAGCAAGAAACCGTGGCAAATCGTGGGGAATGAAATTTGAAAAAAGTGAGTGTTTGCAAGGGTTTGCGGGGGTTTGTGAGTAACCGCCGCAACCACACGGGGGCTTCTCCTAAGCGGAAGGCCGCTGGTTCGAATCCAGTTCGGGGTGCCAGAGTGAGCGCCAATTTCGTTGGATTTTCGCCTTGAAAATCAAGAAATTGGCGCTTTTTCGTTTCTAAAAATAAATTGGCATTTTGGAGGAAACCTGCACTTTGACGATAAGGCTTGTTAGCAAGCCTATTAGCAGACCTCACCCAACCCATAAGCGCATCAAAAAAGGGTAAGAGTCCTATTCTGTATAAGAACTTCAAGGAGGAATGAGTTATGATGCCAATTTCTGGTGTGAATACCGGCGCGGTCCAGCCTTTAACAACCGCTGAGAAGGTGCTGGGCGCGTCTAAGGTCCAGAAGCCCGAGGAGGAGGCCCAGGGCCGTCCGCGGAAGCCTGTGATGGATGAATACATTCCGGAGGAGCCCCAGGAGCCGTCCGGCCGCTATTGGATGGGCAAGGATGAGGACGGTCAGCCCAAAATCTATTTTGACGACCGGTCGCGGGCGGCAGACGCACCCAGGCAGCCGGAGGATGCTCCCAAGGCGGAGGAACCCGATCCGGCAGACCAAGGCGCGAAGGGCCCTAAGAGGAATGAGGACAAGGAGGAGGTCTGGGAAGGCAATACCGACGAGGTGGACCGTGAGATCGAAAAACTGAAAAAGAAGCAGCAGGAGCTGGAGCAGCGGCTCAACACCGAGACCGACGAGGCTAAGATCGAGGATCTGGAGCGTCAGCTGGCCCAGGTGGAGCGGGAACTGAAGCAGAAGGATAACGATACCTACCGGCGTCAGCACACCGCAGTCAGACAGCTCTCTTAATTTCTGGAAAGCGGCGGTTTCTGCAAGCCGCCACTTTTCTTCATCCCGTAGGAAAAATTCAAGTATTCACCCGGATTGTATTCCGGGGCATAGGACGGCAGGCAAAACACCTCAATTTTATCCTTGTGGTGTTCCAGCCAGGACACGGCAAGCTTGCCGTGACAGTCCTTCAGATTGCCCAGGGTCAGAAACACCTTCTGTTTTGAAGCACGAATCAGGCGCTCCATAAACCGGATGAGCCGCTGCCGCTTCGTTTCCACCGCAGCCCGATAGGCCCTGCTGGTATACTGGGAGCCCTGGTCAGAGTGGACGATGGCTCCCCGCAGGGCAGGATAGGACGCCGCCACGCTGTCCCTAATACTCGGCTGATATCCGCCAGCTCCAGGCGGATGGAATTGTTCCGCCCCAACAGAAGGAAGCATGAGCAGATTACACTGCCCATGCTTCCTCACCATGTCGTTACTTTATTATTTTGGTTGTTCTCCCCGCCGAAGGCGGAGAGAACAACATCGGTTTCTCAGTGACAGCCGCGGCAGTTCCCGCAGTCACCGTTACAGCCTCCGTTGGACTTGTGAGATTTCCACAGGGACCGGACAGCCAGCGTCACAACGCCTGCCAGTACCAGCAGAACGACGATTTCTCCAAGAGTCATAGTTTATTCCTTTCTCACTGCACGGCAGCGGCTAAAGAGGTCAGCCGCCGGGTATTCTCCTCGCCCTGATAGCCCTTGCGGAACAGCAGGTAAAGGATTCCCGCCAGCAGGATCAGCGCTGTAACTGTTCCGATTCCGAACGCCGCTTCTCCGGTGACCAGCCCGCCCAACTGGAACACAATCAGGCTCACCACATAGGCGAAACCGCACATATAGCCGATGGCCCCCAGGGTCCACTTGACGTTGTTCATTTCCCGCTTGATGGCGCCCATAGCGGCAAAGCAGGGGGCGCAGAGAAGATTGAAGATCATGAAGGAGTAGGCAGCCATAGCGCCGAAGTCCGCGCCCACGGCGGCATAGATGCCGCTGGCGTCCTCCATCAGGTCCGCCTCGCCGGCGTAGTGGTAGGCCACGCCGAAGAAGTTGACGACCTCCTCCTTGGCGATCAGACCGGTGAAGGTGGCGGTGGTGGCCTTCCAGGCCATATCGCCCACCCAGCCCAGCGGGGCGAAGATCACGGCGATGCCGCTGCCGATGGCGGCCAGCAGGGAGTCATTATTGTCCTCCACGGCCTGGAACACACCATCCACAACACCATAGCCCATGAGGAACCAGAGGACGATGGAACTGAGCAGGATCACCGTCCCTGCCCGCTTGATGAAGGACCAGCCCCGCTCCCAGGTGGCCCGCAGGACGTTAGAGGCGGAAGGGGCGTGGTAGGCGGGCAGCTCCATAACGAAGGGGGCGGGTTCCCCAGCGAAAGCCTTGAATTTCTTCAGCATGATGCCGGAAATGACCACGGCAGCGATGCCGATAAAGAACGCGGAGGTGGCCACCCAGGGAGAATCACCGAACACCGCCCCGGCGAACAGGCCAATGATGGGCATTTTCGCCCCGCAGGGGATGAAGCCGGTGGTCATGATGGTCATTTTCCGGTCCCGGTCCTGTTCAATAGTCCGGGAGGCCATGATACCGGGGACGCCGCAGCCGGTGGCCACCAGCATGGGGATGAAACTCTTGCCGGACAGGCCGAAGCGGCGGAAAATGCGGTCCATGATGAAAGCCACACGGGCCATGTAGCCCACGTCCTCCAAAATGGCCAGCAGGAGGAACAGCACCAGCATCTGGGGCACAAAGCCCAGCACCGCGCCCACGCCGGCCACGATGCCGTCCTG
>Ga0209694_1001857_pt1 | contig 20030 bp, 21 predicted proteins | sample GluameincwithD2O_FD_187499 | JGI IMG/M metagenome (GOLD analysis project Ga0209694, IMG submission 187499) | Mouse cecum microbial communities from Vienna, Austria - Glucosamine amended microcosms incubated with D2O (SPAdes) (version 2) | ecosystem: Host-associated > Mammals > Digestive system >... | reverse complement strand
GAAGTTACGAAAAGAGTGTAATTTATTGGAAATGAGCGTAGGTTAATTGCTCTTGATAGTAATAGGTTACGATTTAGTTAGTTATCTACTGCATTATCCTTCTGCGCGTTGCGTAACCTTCAAAGAACTCTTCGTATGCAAAAGTAGCTATTTAATTCGAGATTTTGATATAAACTCCCGTTTTTTATCCCCTCATTCATAAGAATTTTCCGTAAAAGCGGTATTGTCCGTCGGCACACCATTGCCCAAAACGAGTTTGGAACAAACGTGTGCCGACTACCGCATAGCTGGAGAAAAGGGCATTGCCTCACGCCTAAACGATGTTTAGACAGATGAAGCAATGCCCCTTTCTTTTGCGCCTATGCCAAGAGGTGCTTTTACGGGTTTTCAAATGATTTTTCTTTTTTCGCTGTCTCTTTTGCCGGAAGCGGAAAGTGAATGCAGAGTGTGTCAGCCTGCCCCATGAATGAAACAGGCGCCCACACACAGCCGGACAAACCGGGAAGAATGATTGTTGCCACCCGGCTGAACAAGTTCCGTCGGATCGGAAACAATCATACTTCCTTTGTTGTGGTTTGCCCTTTTCACGCTTCCGGTGATGTCTTTTTCCTTTTGGTGATTCTTTTTTTTACGGATTTTCCCCTGAAGTTTTTTTCTACACAATCTGCCTCTGTTTTCGTTTACCTCCATTTTGCGCCTTTCAGTAAGCCGCATCAGTCAGTCATTTTCGTTCTGGGCGCAAAGGTAATTCCGGGATTGGACGGGAAAGCAAGGTCAAGCCTCCTGTTTTCGGTAAAAATCTCCAGCCCTGCGGGTAGTATTTTGACCGAAAAACCTTGCATTCCCTAATCCCTACCTTTTCAAGCACCCGAAACGAAAACGACCGATGCGACAGAAAGACGCATAAAAAAAATGTCGGATAAACGAGAGGCAGATAAGATAGTTTGAAACTCAACTCCCTCAGCTCTTGAATCCGCATAAAAAACAAAAAATCAAAAACAGCGAAGATATGACAGCAACGGCAAATTTCAGACAAGTGGCGCAATACATCGGGTTGGCGATATGCGGCTTGATGATGCGCACCGCCTTCGGGATGTTCGGCATCCTTTGGGGCATCATCAGAGAGATTGTAAACGGAGTGTTCCGAGTGGCGATAGGTGTAATCGTGGCTATCCTTTCCACCATTGCCTTCTTCGGCTTCATCCTTTGGTTATTCACCCTTTAACCCTTACCGACATGGGAAAGAGAAACAGCAAGACGGCAGCGCAGCAGTGCAGATATTACGAGGTGGACAACATCTTCGTGTATATGGTGGAAACGTACATCAACGGCAATTTTAGCACTTTCCGAAGATTGTACCACGAACTGAACAAGGACGCACGGAGGGATTTCATGGACTTCCTTCTCAGCGAGGTAGAGCCGACCTATTGGAGAGAGATACTGAAACAGACAATCTAAAAATGACAGCGATATGAAAGGAACAGACCATTTCAAGAGAACGATACAGATGTATCTGGAACAGCGTGCGGAAGAGGATGCGCTCTTTGCGAAGAACTACCGCAACCCTGCCAAGAACATAGACGATTGCGTGACCTACATCCTGAACTATGTGCAGAAAAGCGGTTGCAACGGCTTCACGGACGGAGAGATATTCGGGCAAGCAGTCCATTACTATGACGAGAACGAGATAGAGGTAGGCAAACCGATGAACTGCCAAGTGGTGGTGAACCACGTTGTGGAACTCACGGCGGAGGAAAAGGCGGAAGCACGTCAGAACGCTGTCCGCAGATACCAAGAGGAAGAACTCCGCAAGTTGCAGAACCGCCACAAGCCGAGAACCGCCACCAAATCGACCGCACAAGAAGTACAACAACCCAACCTATTCAATTTCTGATTATGAAACCGAGAACACGCATACAGCAGGAAGTCGCACGTTTGAGCAAGCGACTACCGATATTGACCGAAGAACAAAGGGCATACGCTTTCCGTCATTGCTTCAAGCATTACGCAATCAAGAGGGCAAACGGCACGAACATCTGCACCGAGTGCGGACATTCGTGGAAAAGCGACCACGACCTTGCCGACACCGTTTGCGGATGCACCTGCCCCCGTTGCGGTATGGAGTTGGAAGCGTTGCGCACCCGAAAGAGCGTTTTCAGCGATATGGAGTATTTCTCCATCGTCACCACCTGCAAGCAGTACCAAGTGATACGCTTCTTCTCCGTCAATTCCCGATACAAGGCAGGACAGCCTGCCGAGTATTCCATCTTTGAGGTAGTGCAGAGGTGGATTGCCCCCGACGGCAGGACAACGACCGTTGCCCGACTGCGTGGAATGTCGATGTTATATTATGACCAGTGGTCGGAATACAGCGATATGGAGGTACGCAAGAACCAAGAAATTCGGGCATACGACATCACTCCGAGATGCACCTACCCCCGACAGCGTTTCATACCCGAAGTGAAGCGAAACGGCTTCAAGGGCGAATACCACAATATCCTGCCTTACGACCTTTTCAAAGGCATTCTTTCCGACAGCCGTGCGGAAACGCTGTTGAAGGCTGGGCAATATCAGATGTTGCGCTACTACCTGCACCACTCTTTCAATATCGGGGAGTATTGGGCGTCAATCAAGATATGTATCCGCAACGGCTACACCATCGCTGACGGCTCTGTGTGGCGTGACACGATAGACCTCCTGCGACACTTCGGCAAGGACACGAACAGCCCGAAGTACGTCTGCCCCCAAGACCTCAAAGCCGAACACGACAGGTTGGTGGCAAGACGCAACCGCCAAAGGGAACGTGAACTGACTGAACAGCAACGGCAGAAAGCGGTTGAGGACGAAAAGCAATATCTGAAAGCCAAAGGCATATTCTTCGGACTTGTCTTTTCCGACAGCCTTATCTGCGTCAAGGTCATAGAGAGCGTGGAGGAAATGATAGAGGAAGGACGGATGATGCACCACTGCGTGGGTGGCTACCACAATCGGGAAAACTCCCTTATCCTTTCAGCGACCATTGACGGCAGACGCATAGAAACGGTGGAAGTGTCCTTGAAAACCTTTGAGGTGGTGCAGTGTCGTGGCTTATGCAACGAGAACACCGAATACCACGAGCGCATCATAAACCTTGTGAACAAGAACGCCAATCTTATCCGTGAGCGGATGAAAGCGGCATAGCATCAACCCTAAAACAACATTGATATGGAAGTAAGAATTGAAAGCATGATTTGTGTGTGGGACGATAAAATCCCTGCATTGTTCCTTGAATTTGTAAACCTCCTCACTCTCACAACGAGTGAGGGGGAATTGAGAAAGAGTGTGAAGGAGTTTGCCGAGAAGCACGAACTTGACAAGTTTTTCCTTTACGGCTTCGGCTCTCACCATTTCTACCTGCACCAACGCCACACGAGCAATCCCGAAATGGTGATGAAGAACAGAGTTCTGTCAGTACATTTTTAACCATCTAAAAAGCAACATTATGGCAACACGAATGACAATCAACGGAGTAAGCACCTGCACGGAAGCAGGTACGGAGAAATACGAGCGTTTCCAATCGGGTATCGGCAGACGCAGGCGGACACTTGTGCAGTACGACTACCGCCATACGGACGGAGAACTGTTCGCTTGTGTCAAACCCACTTTGGACGAGTGCCGAACCGCACGGGACAAGTGGCTGAACGCAAAGCAGGGAAAGGAGGGCAACCGATGAACACGACCTATCAAACGCTGATAATCAAGTTCAGCGAACCTATCACGGCATTGGACGGCATCTTTGATGATGCCGGAGCGTGGGGAACGGACACCCTCAAAGGGTGGATAGATGATTACGAAAGCACACGTTTCACTGCCACCGACAGCCATACGGCAGTCATCACGAGCGAGTACAACATGGAATGTGTGAAAGAGTGGCTGCAACGGCAGACACCCATTGCCGAGATGCGAGAATTTTGAACAAGTTGGCGGTGTCCGCACCGCCAACATATAAACCTCTAAAAACAAAGGATATGATAGCAAAGACGATATTACAGCAGATAGGCGGAAGAAGATTTACCGCCATGACGGGCAGCCGTGATTTCATAGACATGGGCAACGGCTTACGGATGAGCCTTGCGAGGAACAAGACAAGCGCAAACCGCCTTGACATCATCTATGATGCGGGGGCAGACCTCTACAATATGCGGTTCTACCGCAGGACATTCAGCAAAAAGACGTTCGAGTGCAAGGAAAAGGACATTGCCGTACACGAGGGCATCTATTTTGATATGCTGGAGGAAATGTTCACGATGGTGACGGGACTTTACACACGCTTTTAAGTGGTGGGGCGGCGAGAGCCGCCCTACTTTCTTTCAGTGAGCATGATGGCGGACAAAGAAAGTGGCGATTATAAAAAGATTGTGATAATGCTACTTTTTTTAGTTGCAAAATTAGATTATGTAGAGCTGAAAGGCAGTAGGCAAATCACAGCATATCGGCGCAATCGCGTCCGCGCTTCATCTTTTTTGAGCCTTTTCCGCTGTCGTTACCGAAGAACACCTTAATTTTGCATCCAACAGCGTATGAGTCAGCGGGTATCCCGGTATCCTCGGCAAGCCGTTCTTTGGCGGAAAAGAGTAACGGGATAGTAACGTAACTCTTGCTTCAAACGACTTTTTTGCGGCATTCAGTGACTTTGACCGAAACCTCATCGGAATCGCTAAAGTGCTTTATTTCAATGTTACTTCACCGATTTTCCCTCATTCTCGTTTTTTTGTTGTATCTTTGCAACAAAGACCAAGTAAACAGACATGAGCGAGAACTATAGTCTCAGCCACCTGAAGGAACTCGAAGCCGAGTCCATCTACATCATCCGCGAAGTGGCCGCGGAATTTGAAAACCCCGTCATGCTCTACAGCATCGGAAAAGACAGCAGCGTAATGGTACGTCTGGCCGAAAAAGCCTTTGCTCCGGGCAAAGTGCCGTTCCCGTTGATGCACATCGACTCGAAATGGAAATTCAAGGAAATGATTGAATTCCGCGACAATTATGCCCGTGAGTTCGGATGGAACCTGATCGTGGAGAGCAACATGGAAGCCTTCAAGGCCGGCGTGGGCCCCTTCACCCACGGATCGAAAGTGCATACGGACCTGATGAAGACCAAAGCCCTGCTCGCGGCACTCGACAAGCACAAGTTCGACGCGGCCTTCGGCGGGGCTCGGCGCGACGAAGAGAAAAGCCGCGCGAAAGAACGCATCTTCTCGTTCCGCGACCAGTTCCACCAGTGGGACCCGAAAAACCAGCGGCCCGAGTTGTGGGACATCTACAACGCCCGCATCCGCAAGGGAGAATCCATCCGCGTGTTCCCGCTCTCCAACTGGACGGAACTGGACATCTGGCAATACATCCGGTTGGAGAAGATCCCCATCGTTCCGCTTTACTTTGCCAAGGAACGTCCGGTCATCAACATGGACGGACAGCTCATCATGCCCGACGACGACCGTCTGCCCGCCCAGTGGCGCGACAAGATCGAGATGAGGAAGATCCGCTTCCGCACACTGGGATGCTGGCCGCTGACGGGAGCCATAGAGAGCGAAGCGGACACCATCGAGAAAATCGTGGAGGAAATGATGACCACCACGAAGAGCGAACGCACCACGCGCGTCATCGACTTCGACCAGGAGGCATCCATGGAACAGAAGAAACGGGAGGGCTATTTCTAAGAAAGAACGGCACCCGGAAAACAGAAAGGGAGCGTGACCGCTCTGCAAACCATCAAGAAAAAGAACTATGGGATTACTGGAATTTAGCAAACTGCCCGTCACGCCACTCGTGGGCGCGGACTGGAAAACATTCAAGGCCATCACGGACGGCCGCGAGATAGACCGGCGGTGGCGCGGCAAATACCGGCTGACGAAGGCCGTATGCCGCCTGCTCTCCACGCTGGCTCCGATTCAGGAGAAACGCTACCGCAAACTTCTGGCCGAGCGGCCGCTGGAACACGCTCCCGTGTTTATCCTGGGACACTGGCGCTCGGGAACGACCTTCGTGCACAATGTGCTGAGCTGCGACAAGCACTTCGGCTACAACACAACGTACCAGACGGTGTTTCCGCACTTGATGATGTTCGGACAGCCGTTCTTCAAGAAAAACATGTCGTGGCTGATGCCGGACAAACGACCGACGGACAACATGGAACTGGCGGTGGACCTGCCGCAGGAAGAGGAGTTCGCGCTGGCCAACATGATGCCGTACACGTATTATAACTTCTGGTTCCTGCCCAAATACCAGCAGGAGTACTGCGACCGCTTCATGCTTTTCGAGAACATCAGCGACGAGGAACTGAAAATATGGGAAGAGACATTCGTCAAACTCATCAAAATCTCGCTCTGGAACACGGGAGGCACCCAGTTCCTCTCGAAAAACCCGCCCCACACGGGACGCGTCAGGGAACTGGTAAAGATGTTCCCCGATGCCAAGTTCATCTATCTGATGCGCAATCCCTACACGGTGTTCGAGAGCACACGTTCCTTCTTCACCAACACCATCCAGCCGCTTAAGCTACAGGAGTTCAGCGACACGCAAATCGAGGAAAACATCCTCTCCATCTATGCGAAGCTCTACCACAAATATGAGGCGGACAAACACTGCATCCCCGAAGGCAACCTCCTCGAAGTACGCTTCGAGGACTTCGAGGCCGACGCGCTGGGCATGACCCGGGAAATTTACTCCAAACTGTCGCTGCCGGGCTGGACGGAGGCGCAGACCGCCATCGAACAGTACGTGGGATCCAAGAAAGGATACAAAAAGAACAAATACAAATACAACGACCGCACCGTGGAACTGGTAGAGAAAAACTGGAAATTCGCCCTGGACCAGTGGGGCTATCACCTCTGACAAATCCACCCCACACAAACCAAAGGCCGGATGAAGGGAATCGCCTCATCCGGCCTTTGGTTTGTGTGGGTGCGTGACGCTTACTTCAGAATGACCTTGCTGGCAGCTACGCGCCGGCCGTCGGCCCTGACTTCGTACAGATAAACTCCCTGCTGCAAACCGCTGAAGGAATAGGTGCCGTTCTGGCCCAGTTTCTCGCTTCTCAGCAACCGTCCCGAAGGGCTGTAGACATTCAGCACATAGGCGCCCGCCGTATGGAAGGCATAGTTCAGCCCCGTACCGTCGAAACTGATTTTTCCGGCCGAAGGAGCCGCGGAAATTCCCGTAGGATCGGCATAGACAAACCTGACATAAATGGTCTTGGCCGTCGAGATGCCGGCCCGGACCGACACCTTGGCCGTATAGGACGTATATTCGCCGCCCTCAAAATCGGCATGGAGAGCCAGATCCTTCGTACTGCCGGGCATCATGGTGCAGGAACGCTGCTCGGACTCGTTGATGATGGGCATGCAACTTTCCGTAATGCCACACCAGGTCAGTCTGTCCTTTTCGGGATTCATCTTCGTGACCGTCACACGCACCTCCGCACTCCCCGTTCCGGTATATCTCAGCACCGGCTCGGAGGGAGCACATTCCACCACAATCATTCCGGGAGCCAGTTCAAAAGATTTGGCCAGAAACTCTACCGTCTCACCGTCTGCGATGACTTTTCCGTCCTTGACAAACTCAACCTGCGCACTGGCGCAAAGCGTACCGGCAAACAGGAGCACAAGCGTAAACAATTTCTTCATAAGCTATAAAAGTTTTAGTTATTGGTTTCCATTTTCGTCTCCGTCACCTGCAACACTCCTTCGGCATCATTATAGACAAAGGCAATGACGGACATATTCTCCACCTTCCAGTAGTCCTGCGGCTCATAGCTGAACGTCTGGGACAGGATCCCGCTGGCCGGCACCACAACGTGCTCGCCCCAGGCCCCGTTGACCGAAGCACGGAACACGTGGTTGTGCTCGTATTTAAGGTCGGCCGGCTGGCCGCCGGGCATGCTCTGGTAACCGAGGATATGGCTCTCAACCAACCACACCTGTAGGTTTCCGTCGACAGCTTCTTTGTTCGTCGCCTCCACCTCCACAGTGATGTCTATCCTGCCCTCTTCGGCATTGCTGACAGCCTGAGCGGACAGTTCCACCTTGGGAACCATCTGCAAGCGCTCCACCACGCGGGCGGACCAGGCCGGATAGTTCAGTATATCATTTGTCCTATCTACGATTCCTTTCGGGAAGCCCAGCTGCACGATGCCCCAATGGCTGATATAGTCCTCGCCCTCGCTGTTGGCCAGCCCGTAAGGTACGGGAAAAGAATTGGTGTTTCCGCCGCCATGTATCGCCACGGAAATCACATGCTCCGCACCGTATGTCTTCTGGATTGCCTTCAGCGCCTCGGCAGCACGGGGACAATTGACGCAACGCTGTCCCGTGAAGTCCTCCACCAGCACATTCTTCATCGGAGTAAATTCTATGGGGCCTGTCAGCCGGTCTTCTTCGGCAATGTCGTCGCAGGCGGCAAGGAACGGAAGCGCTAAAAACAGATATTTGATATTTCTGGGATTCATTTGTTCGCGAAGGACTTAGAAATTAAAATTATAGGAAAGCTGGATACCTTTGCTGGCCGGCACAAGACGGCACACACCGCCGGAGCAGTTATAGCCAGCACGGGTCTTTCCGTAAGAAACTTGCAGACGGTGGGCCTTGTGAGTGAAGCAGGCCGCTGCCATATAATAATGGACCTTGTTGGTCTTGCCCGAAACGGAAGCATCGGGCACATGCGCATTGTACATGTCGGAGACCGTAAACATCAGGGACGGAAGCACCGACAGTTCCAGCAGACCGTACCACCAGTCCTTCTGGTCCTGATCCGTGTGGAGATACTGGGCTTCGCCGCGGAGCGTGAGCTTCTTGCTCAGATTATATTTGCCCTCGGCTACGGCGATGTTCGCCTTCACCGTTCCGCCGTGTCCCTCCACGATGGTCTGGTTGTAGCGCTGGTTCATATACATCAGATTGAGTTTGAACCTGCGGGAGAGTTTTTTCTCCACCTGCACGTTGATATCCTGATAATAGATCTCATCCCCCACCTTGAAAAATTTCGAGGTATATCCCTCCGTACCTCTCACGTCGCTGACAACTGCCCCGGAAGCATCCGTGACAGGAGTGCGGTCGATGGAACGGATGTGGGAGAAGTTCACCTTCACGTTGGTGCCGTATTTTCCGCCGAGCAGTGTCCGGCGCTTGAAGTTATAGCCCAGTTCCGCCTGGTAGGCCCATTCGCCCAACACGTTCTGCGTGGCGTAGGGATAAAGAGCGGCCAGCGCATAAGTGTGCTGCATGGAGAAGGCCGGGAGATGATTGATACAAGAGGAGATTCCATCGGCCGTTCTGTCACTGCGGTAGCTCATGTTCTCGCTGCGCTTGGCCTGAAGCAGAAGGCTCATGCCGCGTCTGGAATATGAGCCGGACAGCAGGAGGGCATTTCCTTTCCGATAGATGTAGTTATTGTCGAACGAAGGGTCCTGGCCTTTCCAGGCATATTCGGCCAACAGGTTGTAGCCCCCCTTCTGGAAGTTGGCGCGCACGTCAAATGCCGCGATGTTTTTGGGAAGATTCAACTTATAGGCTCCCAGGATGTCGGTTCCGAACTCATCCTGCTGCCCTGTGGACTGCAATTTCAGAATGTCGGTATCGTCTTCGTGCTTGCTCACGGCCGAGAAACCGAGCGTAAGGCGGGTGCCCGACTCCTCCATACGGCGGAACCAGCTGTCGAGGCTCATCTCCAAATCGCCGCCATAGACCCAGGAATCATTATGATGCCAATAACGACGCTGCTTTCCTCCGAGAAGTTTCAGGTTCACACCGTTGAACGACTTGACAAGCAGACGGCCGCCACGCAGGGAGTTGTCTATACCCAGACTGCGCTCCTCGTAGGTGCGGAAAATAAGTCCTGAACCGAACTGATCGTAGAAATCGCCGGCCGTAAGCTCCAGCCCTTTATACTGACCCGCAAAGTAGAAGTACGGAACTCCGCGTCCCTTGAATCCCGGTTCAAAACCGGGCAGCGGATGCTCCAAGCCTTCGAAACGAGCTCCTGCCGAAAAGTATTTGCTCATCAGGTGCATCTCGGCGTATGTGTTGGTCAGCGACCAGTTATCGCGATGGGCATCGATCTTGGAATCTTCCTGCGGGAAGAGCACATCACTTTGAACACTTCCTTTCAGAACGATCTTTTTCCCCAGGTCTTCCTGGGCAGACACCGACAGCGCGGTCAGTGCACAGCCCAGCAAGGCCGTATGTAAATATCTCATGTCTTAATCCGAATAATAGTTTCCGTACGTGTCCGGAGTTTTCTTATTTACTCTCTCCCTTGGCGGCAATCAGTTCGCGTACCTTCTCGATCAGGTGCTCTTCTCCGCCTTCGGTATATCCGCTGCGACTCATGGCGATTTTTCCATCACCGTCAACAATGAAGACGTGAGGTATCAGGTTGACTCCCATCGCCCGCTTGAAATCGCTGTTGGGATCGAGCAGAACCTCGTATTCCCATCCGTTACCGTCTACCAGCGGTTTCACTTTCTGGATGTTCTGGGCCTGGTCTATGGAGATGGCTATCACTTTCACTCCGGTCTCTTCCTGCCAGTCGGCATAGACTTCGCTAATCGCTTTCAGTTCGCGGTTACAGGGTTTGCACCATGTGGCGAAAAAACTGATGATAAACGGTTTGCCGTCATTTTGCAACAGAGCGGTGTCGACACTTTTTCCGTTGATGTCCTTCAAGACCACGGAAGGTAACTGGGCAAAAGAACTGACGAATATGCCAAAAAGAACCAGAATGCTGAAAATGATTTTCTTCATGATGTTTTATAGGTATTATGTTATAATATCTGGCAAATTTATTAAAAACCGTTGACATATTCCGCAGCCAATGGCATTATTTACAAAAATCGGACCTGCCGGACCTATTGGTTTAATGGGTCCGACAGGCCTGATTTTATCATCCCACACTGCCTTCGAGCGAGACGCTCAGCAGTTTCTGGGCTTCGACAGCAAATTCCATCGGTAATTTGTTGATCACTTCCTTCGCATAGCCGTTCACAATGAGATCCACTGCCGATTCGGTCGGTATGCCGCGCTGGTTGCAATAAAACAGCTGGTCTTCGGAAATCTTGGAAGTGGTGGCTTCGTGCTCCACCACGGCATTGTCATTATGCACGTCAATGTAAGGAAACGTATGCGCGCCGCTCGTACTGCTCAGGAGCAGGGAATCGCAGGAAGAATAATTGCGCGATCCGTCGGCCTTCGTTCCCATCTTGACAAGGCCGCGATAGGAGTTCTGGCTGTGGCCTGCGGAAATACCTTTGGAGACAATGGTGGAGCGCGTGTTCCGGCCGATGTGGATCATCTTGGTACCGGTATCGGCCTCCTGACGGTTGTTGGTCACCGCCACGCTGTAGAACTCAGCCTGCGAGTTGTCACCCTGCAACACACAGGAGGGATATTTCCAAGTGATGGCCGAACCCGTCTCTACCTGCGTCCAGGAAAGTTTGGAATTGTCGCCTCGCAACTGGCCTCGCTTGGTGACGAGATTGTACACGCCACCCCGCCCTTCGGCATCACCGGGATACCAGTTCTGCACGGTGCTGTACTTCACCTCGGCATCCTTTTCCACGACAATCTCGACAATGGCGGCATGCAGTTGGTTTTCATCACGCATGGGAGCGGTGCATCCTTCAAGATAGCTCACATAACCTCCCTCCTCACAAACAATGAGGGTACGCTCGAATTGGCCGGTGTTGCGGGCATTGATGCGGAAATAAGTGGACAGTTCCATCGGACAACGCACACCGCGCGGGATATAGACGAAGGAACCGTCGGAGAATACGGCACTGTTCAGGGCGGCAAAATAGTTGTCGCGATAGGGCACGACCGTGCCCAGGTATTTGCGCACCAGCTCGGGATTCTCGCGGACGGCCTCGCTGATGGAGCAGAAAATGATGCCTTTCTCCTGCAACTTCTCCTTAAAGGTGGTCTTCACGGAGACACTGTCCATGACAGCATCGACCGCCACTCCGGCAAGCACCATACGCTCCTCAAGGGGAATGCCCAGCTTGTCGAAAGTCTTCATGAGTTCGGGGTCGATCTCCTTCTTCCCCGCATCACGGGATTTCTTCGTGGGGTCGGCATAATAGGAAATGGCCTGATAGTCTATGACGGGCAAACTGACATGTGCCCAATCGGGCTGCTGCAAGGTCTGCCAGTAGCGGTATGCCTTCAGTCGAAACTCAAGCATCCATTCGGGTTCTTCCTTTTTGGAGGAAATGAGGCGGACCACGTCTTCATTAAGGCCTTTCTCAATGATTTCGGTATGGACGTCGGTGACAAATCCGTACTCGTATTTTTTTTCGGCGACTTCGCGCACCAGACGGTTCTTCTCCTCTCCTCCCGTCTCCAACGGCTTTTTCGTTTCCATAGCTGTCAGCGTATACGGCTCCTGTCGGGACTTCTAAACGGGTGCATTTCTACCCATACTGTATCGGGCCGGGAGGCGGAAACCGTATCGGACAAAAATTCGTCGTTTCTTTCACTCCCGCCGGTGAAGGCTTTCTCCTCCACCTTATCAAAAAGGAATGTCAGCACTCCCTCGACCGGACGGAACAGACGGCTCTCGTCCGCTTTCCGGGCATCCATAATGTGCAGCGCGCTCATCACATTGAAGACGCAGCTCATCAGCACCAGATATTTGGAAAAGGAAACGGCGGCACCAAGCAGGCTGTTGGGCAAGCCGAGGTGCATTCCTTCAAGAGCTTTGGTCAGGATATTGGCCATAAAGCCCAAAGCTATCGGCACAATGATCCAGAGGATGAAAAAAGCCACGATGCTGGTGAACATATTGGTCTCGCTGCCGCTGACGGAAAGGTACTCTCCCAGTGTGGAATAGAACAGGGCCGCCACCAGAAGACCGGCCAGAAATCCCAGACTGGAAACCAGTTCTTTCAGAAAACCGTTGCGCCAGCCGCTCACCAAGGCCCAGACGGTCAGGACAATAATAAAAATATCTATAAACATAGTTCGTATAAATAATAAATGGTACACCTGCCGGCCGGACTAACCTTCCGCGGCCGTCGCGACACCGACCGGTGCAAAATTACGCCTATTTTCCGAAGTGCGGAAATTTTATCCCCGCTTTTTCCACAGGCTGCATCCGCTTCCGTCCCGCAAAACAAGCAAAACAGGACGCGCCTCTTGTCCGGCAAGAGACGCGCCCTGAATATACAGTCTGCTTCTGCAAAAACTTACAGTTTCTGCTTGATCTGAACTTCCTGATAGGTCTCGATGATGTCTCCCTCCTTGATGTCGTTGCAGTTCGAGAGAGAGATACCGCACTCGAAGTTTGTGGTAACTTCCTTCACGTCGTCCTTGAAACGCTTCAGCGCATTGATGTCGCCGGTGAAGATCACGATGCCGTCGCGGATAAGACGCGCCTTGTCGGAACGTTTCACCTTTCCGTCGATCACATACGCACCGGCCACATAGCCCACCTTGGAAATGTGGTAAACCTGACGCACTTCGATGGTTGCCGTCATCTCTTCCTTCACCACCGGCTCAAGCATACCTTCCATGGCTTCCTTCACTTCCTCGATAGCATCGTAGATGACGGAATACTGACGGATCTCCACGCCTTCCTTCTCGGCCAATTTCCGCGCGGGCTGGCTGGGACGCACCTGAAAGCCTACGATAACGGCCTGCGAGGCAGCCGCCAGCGTCACATCGTTTTCGGAGATCTGTCCCACTCCCTTGTGGATCACGTTGACAGCGATGGTCTCCGTAGAGAGTTTGATGAAGGAGTCGCTGAGCGCCTCGACAGAGCCGTCCACGTCGCCCTTGACAATGATATTGAGTTCCTTGAAGGAGCCGAGTTTGATGCGGCGGCCCACCTCGTCGAGCGTAAGCATCTTGTGGGTGCGCAAATCCTGCTCACGCTGCAACTGCTCGCGCTTGTTGGCAATTTCGCGGGCCTCCTGTTCGGTGGTCATCACGTGAAACTGGTCGCCGGCCTGAGGCGCACCGTTGAAACCGAGCAGCGTGGCGGCCATCGCGGGTCCCACTTCGCTGACGCGCTGGTTGCGCTCGTTGAAAAGGGCCTTCACGCGACCGAAGTTGGTTCCGGCCAACACCACATCGCCCTGACGCAGCGTTCCGTTCGACACGAGCACCGTAGCCACGTAGCCACGGCCCTTGTCTAAAGAGGATTCTATCACCGTACCCACGGCATTGCGATCGGGATTGGCCTTCAGTTCGAGCATATCGGCTTCGAGCAACACTTTCTCCAACAGGTCGGAAACTCCGAGACCCTTCTTGGCCGAGATGTCCTGGCTCTGATACTTTCCGCCCCACTCTTCCACCAAAAAGTTCATGGCGGCCAGCGCCTCCTTGATTTTGTCGGGGTTGGCGGCAGGTTTGTCAATCTTGTTGATGGCAAAGACAATGGGCACATTGGCCGCCACGGCATGATTGATGGCCTCTTTGGTCTGCGGCATGATGTCATCGTCGGCCGCGATGATGATGATAGCGATGTCCGTCACCTGTGCTCCGCGGGCACGCATGGCGGTAAACGCCTCGTGTCCCGGAGTATCCAGGAACGTGATGCGCCTTCCGCTTTCCAGCTCCACATTATAGGCACCGATATGCTGCGTGATACCTCCGGCCTCGCCGGCAATGACGTTGGCTTTGCGGATGTAGTCGAGCAGCGAGGTCTTTCCGTGGTCGACATGTCCCATCACCGTCACGATGGGCGCACGGGACTGAAGATCCTCCTCGTTGTCCTCCTCTTCGGCAATGGCCTCCTGCACGTCGGCACTGATGTATTCGGTCTTGTAGCCGAACTCTTCGGCCACGAGGTCGATGGTCTCGGCATCCATGCGCTGGTTGATGCTGACCATGATGCCGATGCTCATGCACGTACCGATTACCTTCGTCACCGGAACATCCATCATCGTGGCCAATTCGTTGGCCGTCACGAATTCAGTCAGCTTGAGCACCTTACTCTCGGCCTTCTGTTCCAGCATCTGTTCTTCCTGCTGGGCACGTGCCTGTTCGCGTTTCTCCTTGCGGTATTTTGCTCCTTTGGCCGTCTTGTTGTTCTTGTTCGTGAGGCGGGCCAGCGTCTCCCTTACCTGCTTTGCCACGTCCTCGTCCGAGATCTCGGGCTTCAGGACCTGTGCCTTGCGGTTACGCTCCTTGCTGCGTTTGCTTCCGCCGGCATTGCCGTTATTTCCGGAGGCGGCATTGTTTCCGTTCTGACGGTTGCGTCCGCCGTTCTGTCCGGACGGCTGGTTGGCCGCCGCGTTCACGTCCACGCGCTCTTTTCCGATGCGGGCACGTTTCTTCTTCTCGCCTCCGGCCGCGCCCTGCTGTCCTGCGGGCCGCTGCTGGCGATTCTTCTCCTCGCGTTCCTTGCGGCGCTCTTCCTTCGATTTCTTTTTGGGACGCGTGGTCTGGTTCAGGGTAGAAAGGTCTATGGTGCCCAGCACTTTCGGAGCCGTGATCCCGGCCTGTGCGTGCAGACGGTACACACCGTCCACCTCCTCACCCATTGCCCGAGCGCGTTCCTCCACCGTAGGTTTCGGTTTGGAAATCTTATGCTCGGCGGGAGCCGGAGCCTCAACCGGAGCCGGCTTCACGGGTTCCTCTTTCTTCTCTTCGGGTTGCGGTGCCTTCGGCGCCTGCGGTTCGGTGGCGGGAGCGGACGGCTTCTCGGGACGGGAAGCGTTCAGGTCTATGGTGCCTTTCACCACGAATTGCGGGCGCATATCCTCAGGCACGGTGGTGCGTATCACCTCCTCGACGGGAGCCTTCTTCTCACGTATGGCCGGACGTTTTTCCTTCTGTCTGTTCTGAAGCAGTTTCTCCGCCTCAGTTCTCAGGTCCTTGTCGGCTCCGAACTCCTTACGCAGAAGTTCGTACTGCTCGTCCGTGATTTTCTCGCTGGGCGAGGCGTTGATGCTGAAGCCTTTCTTTCCGAGGAAATCGACCACCGTCTGAAGGCCTACATTGAATTCTTTAATTACTTTATTTAATCTGATACTCATTCTTACTTAATTTGCGAATAACAATTCCCTTTTCAATTTACAAACAACGGTCTTGCGAAAATGCAGTGTGCGTCTTTTTACTTGCGAACAACAGATTTTGTAAGTGGGGCTGCCCGGCGGCAGAGGGTTCACAGACTTGCAAATTCGCAGATTCGCAAATTTGAAATTACTTCTCCTCGTCTTCAAATTCGGCCTGGAGAATGCGCAGCACCTCGTCTACGGTATCCTCTTCAAGGTCGGCTTTCTCGATCAGCATCTCGCGCGGCGCGTTCAGCACGTCGCGGGCCGTATCAAGCCCGATGCCCTTGATGGCGTCAATCACCCACTGATCTATCTCGTCGGAGAACTCGTCCAGATAGATGTCTTCGGTCTGGCTGGCGGCATCCACTTCACGGAAAACATCTATCGTGTATTCGGTCAGCATGGAGGCCAGCTTGATGTTCATACCGCCCTTGCCGATGGCCAGAGACACTTCCTCGGGCTGAAGGTAGACTTCGGCCTTACGCTCTTCCTCGTTCAGGGTGATGCTCGACACCGTTGCGGGGCTCAACGCGCGCTGTATGAAGATGGAGGTGTTGGAACTGTAGTTGATGACATCTATGCTCTCGTTGTTCAACTCGCGCACGATGCTGTGGATGCGGCTGCCCTTGACACCCACACAGGCTCCTACGGGGTCGATGCGATCGTCATAGCTTTCCACGGCAATCTTGGCGCGTTCGCCGGGGATGCGGGCAATGCGCCGCAACGTAATCAAGCCATCGCTGATTTCAGGGATCTCAGCTTCGAGCAGGCGTTGCAGGAATGCAGGCGAGGTACGGCTCAGGTAGATCTTGGGGTTGCCGTTGGCATTGTCCACACGATCGATGACAGCGCGCACGGTGTCACCCTTGTGGAAGAAATCACGGGGTATCTGCTGCGACTTGGGCAGCAACAGTTCGTTGTTCTCGTCGTCCATGAGCAACGTCTCGCTCTTCCAAGTCTGGTACACTTCGGCGGCGATGATCTCGCCCACGCGGTCCTTATATTTATTGTAGAGCGAATCGTGCTCCAATTCCAGAATCTTGCTGGCCAAGGTCTGACGCAGTGTCAGGATGGCGCGACGGCCGAACTTGGCGAAGTCAATGGTCTCGCTCACTTCCTCGCCCACCTCATAATCGGGATCAATCTCGCGGGCTTCGGACAAAGGTATCTGCTTGTTTGACTGGGTCACCTCGCCATCAGCCACGACCTCTCGGTTGCGGTAAATTTCGAAATCGCCCTTGTCGGGGTTTACGATGACATCAAAATTCTCGTCCGATCCGAAGAGTTTGGCAATCACGCTGCGGAAGCTCTCTTCGAGCACTCCCACCATCGTGGTGCGGTCGATATTTTTCGTCTCCTTGAAATCAGAAAAGGTGTCAATGAGGCTCAATGTCTCTGTTTTTTTCTTTGCCATTGGTGTTATTTCTTTTTGTCTTTGTTCTTCATCTGAGATGACAAGCTGGACAGCGGTCTACTTGAAGTCTATCAGATACTTCGTGTATTTCACATCCTGATAGCCGAACGCCAGCTCGCGGTCTATCAGTTTAGGGCGTTTGGCGCCTTCCTCCTTCACCTTTTCCTGCACGGTCAGGGTGAAGCCTTCGGGAGTGACGTTTCCCAAAACACCCGTGAGTTTCTTTCCATCGACCGTCAGCACCTCCACGCGGTCGCCCACGTGAATCTCGTACTGCCGCTGCACCTTGAAAGGCTGACCGATGCCGGCGCTGCCCACCTCCAGTTCAAAATCCTCGGATTCGCGGTCCAGCCGGTTCTCGATGAAGCGGCTCAGCTCCACGCAGTCCTCAATCCAGACACCCTCTTCGTGGTCCATCTCCACCACGATACGGTTGTCCGTGCTGACACTCAGGTCGGTCATGAAATAGTCCTTTCCCTCCAACCATTCGTTTACAATCGCTTGTACTACGTTCTTGTCTATCATTCTGTCTCATTTAAAAGCAAGTGAGGAACTTTTGCAAGCCCCTCACTCTATCCATTTGCAAAGGTACGAATATTCTCGCTTCCTCCAAATTTTTATTTATATTTTTTATTTCACTTTTTTTCAATTCTCCGGGCAGCAATCGCTTTGCAGATTCCCTGCCGGCAGATTTCATCCCATGGTATCCGTCCGGGCACTCCGCTCACAGAGGACGAATATCCGAAATCACCCAAAAATTACGGCTATAAACAGTGTTATCGTATTCCGGAAGTTCAAAACTGATCGTTATATCAGGATTCACTCTGTAATAACCATTATAGTCTCCATCATGGAATCCCATATTCGCATGTAAATAAAAATCATAATAGCGAAGGATCTCTCTGGCGGATTTCCTACAGATAGCATAACCGTCTATCACCCAGGCATGATTTGTATTCCGATTTGACGTACCGCCCATCATTGAGACATGCTTGCCCCTTATGGCATTAAGCATTGCATCGGACGCAAACCGCTCATAGTAAGTCCCGCACTTCACATATCCAGACAAATAACTGATAATATCCGCAACTTTTGTACTTGAAGAAGTCACTATCGGAATAGTTTTGTCATCATAAGGACCATATTCTCCGTCAGGAAGAACATTCGCCACCGTTTTCGTCCCATCATACACATGCTTGCCCAATGCCGCAACCATTCTCTGCACCTCGGGCTCCAGATCGCCCGTAATCTCCGCATTCTTTGTCAATTTGCCCCAATCCATTGTCTGCCCGTCTACGACCATTGCCGGTTTAAGATAGGCAAGAACCTGCATGGCGGCAACCACTCCGCAACCTAACGGATTATGGGACTTTATGTTAAATCCGAAACTTTGATGATACGATACGGGGAGCGCGACATTATACGGAGCATCCTGATGCCAGCGTGTGGAAATGAAAGGGCCTTCTTTCTCAATGATTTCCGTCGGAGGGTTGTCATAGGCCGGAGACCTCAAAACTGCAACCCGCGAAAGGCGCCCGCCGTCCATATATTTATCCCAGGTTACATACCGCAAGACATTGTCCAATGTTATATCCTCATCCGGGAACCGCCGGGCCACTTTCTCCAAAGTTTCATCTTTCAGCGAATCCACAAGCGTCCGTATTCTTTTTACTTCCGAGAGGACAAACAATTCCGATGCTTCCATCATCATCCTTGCATTTCCATATTCTTCCAAAGAATCCATATCCCCTTGTGGAACATAGGCTATCACTCCCGGCCAACAGCCATCGGCAGAAACGACAGCGTATCCTTTCCGCCGTTCATCGGAAACCTCGAAGCAATAGAACGGCACGCTATCTGCCGTCTCCGAACTCCTTGACCGCATTCCGTCACCGTTCCATGATCTGTTTTTTATCTGCTTGAGTTTTGTCGACACGACATGAGAAGAACGATCTGCGGGCAAAAAACCATCTAAAAAACTGTCCAACAGATCAGAGACTTCATCCGAAGACAAATGACCCACGTCAGCCATGGCAAGGCTTACATATTCGTCATCCGATATATGCAACAACTGTTCATTAGTACTATCCGACACATCTTTATCCGGAAATTCCAATTCCTGTGAACAAGAGGTATAGATAGTGACCGACACTGCTGCGACAAGCAACTTAAAGCATTTCATACGCATACTCACTCATTTTATGGATTTACACTATCATTGGTGCAAAAGTACGAATTAAAACCATAGCAATTTACATTACGACAGCCTTTTTTCTCATCTTTCTATCCTTCACATCCATAACCGGTACACATCTGAAATAAAATCAGTATCTTTGCCTATGAAATCCGCATTCCGGAAAAAGAAAGATTCAAGACAACCACAAAACAACCGCAGTATGTAGAAACAGACAGATAATATATCAATCAATAATTGGCGTTTGCTATTTATTCGGCGTGCCCCTGAAACCTGAGAAATGTTATTTTGATATATGGTAAAATGCTATAAATAAATATTTTACATAAACAACTCTCGAAATAAAGAAACAAAACAGAAACAGAAACATTTTTTTTCGTGATTTCCCG
>Ga0209694_1001849_pt1 | contig 20143 bp, 16 predicted proteins | sample GluameincwithD2O_FD_187499 | JGI IMG/M metagenome (GOLD analysis project Ga0209694, IMG submission 187499) | Mouse cecum microbial communities from Vienna, Austria - Glucosamine amended microcosms incubated with D2O (SPAdes) (version 2) | ecosystem: Host-associated > Mammals > Digestive system >... | reverse complement strand
TTTAACCTGTACCAATTGGTACTTGTACATACTGTCTGTAAAGTTTTCAAAGAACGAGTTATTTGTGAAGATTTATTTATCTTTCACAAGCTTGTTTATCTTACTCCCTGTCCTGATCAAAGTCAAGGCTTTTTTGTGAATTTCTTTTTGAATTTCACAATCAGAAGAAGACTTCGCTTGTGAGAAACAAGCCGTCTCTCACAAGGCTCATTAAGAATACCACTCCAAACCTCACCGGTCAACCCTTTTTGTGAATTATTTTTAATTTTTCACAAATAAAGATTTCTACCCATAGATAAAGGAGATTAGATACCTAAAGCTGCTGATCAATTCTGTTTTCATCAAACAGTTTTGTTACCTTACTCTCTATTTGCCGGCAAATCAACCTGTTTTCTCAATTTTTCTTTGAACTGAAAATTTCGCTATGCGGATTCATCATACGAATAGTTTGGTTAGATAGTCAATACACCATAAAAACGCTGCCGGAATAGTTTAAGGAGATAAGCGGCAGCGCATATTTGATGGTTGGTTCGTGATCTTCAGATTTTTGAGGTAATTCAATACATTCCTTCGATTTAAGATAAGAAAGTTATTTTGGTCTTTCCACTTATACACGGAATATATCAGTGATTTCTTCTTTTGGAATAATCCCGCACGGCATCGAGTGACTCTTTGGTCTGTGTATTTCCTAGCCGCATACCAGCAGCAGCCATAGAAACGGATTCAAAGTTGAGCATTGTACCTTGTTCGTCTGCTGAATAATCTGCAGCATGATCCGCCTGAATTCCGATATCAGCCGCTGCCTGAATGGCATCAATATTGGCACCCAAAAAGATAAATTCCCAGCCGTATTTCTTTTGCAGCTTTGTAATTTTCTTTTTAATTTTTTCCAGAGTATAGAGTTTGCTTGCGTTTTCCCTTCCATCGGTAATTATGACGAAAAGTACATTCCTTGAATCCAGAGTTTGAAATCCGCTTTCGATTCGTTTTTCGATTTTATCAATCGTCAGACCCACGGCATCAAGAAGAGCTGTCGTTCCACCGACACGAAAGTCTCCTTTTCTCATTGGGAAAACTTCGAACAGCTTTTCACCATCATGTAAAAACTTCAATTTATCATTAAAAAGAACGGTTGTGACATAGGTCGCAGCATGAATTTCCTTCTGATTTGATAGCATGGTATTAAATCCTTTGATCGTCTCTGATTCAAGACCATGCATGGATCCGCTGCGGTCAAGCACAAATACAAGTTCTGTTAGTTTCTTCATAGTTCAGATCTCCTCTCCAGCTGATTTCAGTCTAAAGAAAAGTCGATATGAAAAGGTCACTTTAAAAGCGACAACAATACTTAATTCGAATAATCTAACGCCACCGTATTGAGGAGAATAAATCGTCCTGGCTTAACCAGTAACCAAAGAAAGACAATTGCTTCTTTCCAACCCATTAAGGATGATTCTTAAATAATCAGCTGAATTTCCAGTCTGCAGTTTCGATCGCCTACCAGAAAAGTCAACAGAGCCCTCTAATTATCTATCGGCTTAAAAAAATTACAGACTTTGATTTTGTTCAATATTCAGAAAAGCAATCAAGGCTGATCGATAGTTAACTCCCAAGTCCAGGAAGTCCATACTTAAACAGAACATCGTTTACTTCAAAAATGTTAAAGCGACTTGATTGAATGAAAAACTCAATAATCACATCGAATTTTTTAGCATGACTTAGTGCATATCCAGCGCGTTCAAGCAACTCCTGTGTTTCTTCAAGTGTCAGTTCAAGGGCGAAAGCCAATGCAAGAATGGTTCTTTTCCTCGGTGTATAGTCTGGATTACTTCGAATTTTTGAAAACAGTTTTCGGTCAATATTAGCTTTCTTATATACTTCCGAATCCGTTTTTCCCTTCGAATCGATTAGCTTCAGCAAGTATTCATTAAAAGGAATTTCAAGATCATCCAGCAGATGATCCAATGGAAGTGAATTTAAATCATCGAAAGAAACATCCGGTTTAGCGGTTGACTCAACAAACGAAGGAGACACCATTCCTGGAAAAGATCGATAACGAATATCTTCCTTCTCACTTTGATCAACGTAGTTTTGATCGATATAGGATTCAACTTCATCAAGAAGTTTGGTTGAAATCTCAAAGGACTTCTGATCGAAAACTGCCAGCAAGACTTCCATATCAGAGTCAGAATTTTGTAAAAATTCGTTGATTGCTTCCTGAGCCACTTCAAGTGCTTCAGCTTTTGGATAACCATAGATCCCTGATGAAATCAGCGGAAAAGCAATACTCGTCAGTCCCATAGAATCAGCAAGTTTCAGCGAATTCAGATAACAGTCCTTAAGTTGCTGGCGGCATTTTTTAGCTTTAGAAGCTGAGTAAATTGGTCCAGCAGTATGAATAATGTATTTTGCGGGCAGCTTAAAACCAGAGGTAGCTACAGCTTGTCCAGTCTTTATGGGAGCTAATTTCTTGCATGCAGAAGAAAGACTTCTTTCTCCAGCTGCTTTGAAAATTGCTCCACAAACTCCCCCACCAGCAAGCAGTGAAGTATTAGCCGCATTGACGATAGCATCAGTATCAATCTTGGTAATATCCTGACGGATTAGATGAAAAGGCATTAAAAAAACCTCCGTTCTGCTCTGATTGTATCAACCAGATTACCAGTAGATCAGCAAACAAAACAGTTTCATTTATTTTTGACCACAAGAGATGTTCAACAACATTTCTACGCCATGTTATTCATCTTAGTGCCTCTCTAGGACGTATTATTCATCCATAAATTTTTGATTTGTATGCTTGATGACCACTCATTTCCCTGATCGCTTATTACCTATACGAATCAAGTTTCCTATCTTTTTAAGTTCAGTTATTCTGCCGTCAACTGTACTTGCAGAAACGCCTAATTGCATATAAATTTCCTTAATACCAATTTTTGGACTTTATTCAATCAGATTAAGTATCTTTTCTGATAAATCCTACTGTTTATTAACATCAGGATTAACATCATTGAAGTTTGGTGCTGATGCATTTTTGTAGAGTTTTAAAAATCATGTCAAGCATGAATTCTATAAAGACTGTTGAATTTCCTTCATGATCACTTGCCTGAATTGCTTTGTAATAATCTTCCCGATTTTCATAGACAAGCGTTTCAACAGGAAGAAATTCAAATACTGGATTCCATAACCGAAGAATATTCATTTGCCATAATCTGGCTATTCTTCCATTTCCATCATCAAATGGATGGATAAAAACCATTTCATAGTGAAAAACGCATGACTTTATTAATGGATGAGCTCTTGATGTTTTAAGCCAGGTAAATAACTGATTCATTAGTTGTGGGACAAGATCAGCCGGAGATCCCATATGAATAACTGCATCTCCCTGAAAGACTCCAACTTGTCCTTTTCTGTAATTAACAGCCTGAAATACCAAATTCTCAGTCAACACTTTATGCGCTTTTAAAAAATCTAGTTCGGAATAAGGATCAAGATCAGAAAGCATATCGTAAACTCTGAATGCGTTCTGTACTTCTAAAATATCCTTCTGTTTTCCCAATATATGTTTACCTTCCAGCAAGGCAGAAACCTGTTCTTCAGAAAGTTGATTGTTCTCAATGGCCAAAGATGAAAAAACGGTTTGAATCTTATTGTCTTTTCTAAGATGAGGAAAAGATGTGGATTTTAATCTTTCAAGGTAGACTGAAGCCATTTCCCCAATCTCAACCAATTGATCAGATATGATATCGGTTATTTCATAAGGCGGGATGTAATTATTGATGTTCATTTAATAACCAATAACCTCTGTTCTCCTGAATCGTCTTTTCTTGAGAGTTTCTCGCGGATCAGTACTAAGCCTGATAATCAATTTAGCTTTTTTCCACTGTCCAGGTTTGGATGAGGCGATCGAATTGTTCCAGAGTGTAGCTGAAGTCTGCGTTGCAATTTTCAGTTGGTGATATACAACACTGCTGTTAGGATTTAACGACGTATTGTTATCTTTCATTCGAATGACTTATCCATAATATCTATTCATTTATACTTCAGTTTCTCACATACAAATTTGTTTTGCAGATCTTACATTTCCTAATAACTGGGTATTTTAAATATATAAGCTAAGATGATGGTTAAAGTTTATTCAGCAGACTGGTTAATCGAACACTGCTGAAACACTGGAGTTTGAAACTTGGCATTTCAAAAGATATATTCGCTTTTATCAATGATTCCACCTAATGCAGTTGATATTTTTTGATCGACATCCGACTAATCAATTGCTTAACGGATCATATGTCATAAATAGCATAGATATTGGCATGCTATTTTGGAGAACCTTTTTTAATCACTAGACTATGTTCATTGTTTCTTATGTTTTAGGCTTATCGTCTCAATCATTTTGGTATGGTTGATCTGCTGTACAACATTCGATATCAGGAAACCGCAATCAAATAATCAAGATACAAAAAGCCTCAAAATAAAAACATCCATAATGGTAAACCAAGAACTTGGCTTACCAAATGGATGCTTTGATCAAATCAAAAACAGTTAAGAAGTCTCTGCAAGTTCACTCTGATAAAACTTTCAGAATAAAATGACGAACAATAAGGACAGTATCAATCAGATATTAATTCCCTCTTTAGCAAGCACCTGTCTTCTTGCGTTTTCCCATCGCTTAACATTTTCTTCTTTCGATGCGGTTAAGCAATCATCTTCATAGGAACCAAAACCCATTTTTTTATACATCCGAATCGCTGGCCATGATTGAGCCTGAGTCGACAGATAAAGACTCTTGTTTGGAAATTCCTGATGGAATTGGCGTATTGCCTGCTGCAGTACCATTCTTCCGTATCCTTTGGACTGATAATCAGGAGAGCTCATCATCCAGTGAACGCGCATTCCATCTTCAAAATGCCTTCCAGGCCATATTCCTACAACAGACACCAGATCATCATCTTCTGAAAGTAAAGCAAACAGGTGTGAGTCAAAAAACTCAGGATCCTGGTTTCTCATTCGATCAAATATTTCTTCTTCTGGAATATCATTAGGAAACTTTAACCGTCTCATCAAATCTGCCCATTTGTTTTTGAGATCTTTTACTTCGGATATTTTGGCAAACCGCACTGAACCAGGAAGATCTGGTTTAGTGATTTCGTCCATCTTTTCAGAAGGAATGATCATCAATAATTCTTCATAGGGGTAGCTATCATCCAGGACGACTGGCTTTCTGTTTTGTTCAAGAGTTTTATTATGGTTCATTTCGTTCATTAAAATTTGCCTCTTTTCCTGTTTCTTTCATAAACTTCAAATTAATCTTAACCGACATTTTATCATTTACTGCCTAATCTTTATTCGTTAGAAGTCCTTTTGAATCACTCAACTCATCTAATAGTCGCTCGGTGAGAAATCAGTCATTCTTTTATATGATTTTATTTTGGTTTTTCCTGATGTCGGCGTAATCAAAGAAAAAGACTCAGGAATTATCGAACACTGTGTCGGGGTCCCGGTGTCCGACTCTGAATCAGATCATTGTTAATGCCGATACAAATTGGCTGGATGAAGAATCTGAGGGCATTGACTAATAAGAAAAAAATGCGGTCGAAGGTCTGCAAACAGTCTTCTTTCGCATTTGTATTTAGTAGACAATCTAAGATTTATTTGGAATTATCTGCTTTCTGGTTATCCTGTTCTTTATTATTTGCTTCAGGATTTTCGGATTTTTCTTGATTGGTATTCTCAGTTTCGTTAGCCTCAGTTTTTTTGGCTGAATCTGCAGACTCCTTTTCTGCACTATCTTCAAAGGAGACTGTAAATGTATCTCCCTTTTTAATTTTCTTGTCACTTAATTCATTAAAGAAATTCTTGATTGAATCTTTCAGCTGACCAGGGGCTTTGAAAACCCGGATATCTTCATCATAGTAAACATCATCGGTCTGATCTTCAGAGCTCTTGACTTTCGAATAGTTGGAGTTGGTAATCTTGGAGATTACTCCTTCTTCATTCATTGTCATAGAGATCTCTACTCGCTCAGTCGTATATTCATCTGCAATGATGCTGCCATCACGAAGAAGATCTGTACGCTCTGTATTGTAAGTGTCTTTAGAATAGTTATCTAAATATTCATTGAACTTATCCACATCAGCAATCTTGAAGGTAAAAGTGTAGTCCGCTCCTTCCTGAACCAGTGAATAATCATAGAAGTCAGGATTTGAAGTTGGCGAGATAATCAGATCCGCTCCAAGATAGGAGAACATTGGAATCATAGCCGTATTTTTAACGACATCTGCAATTTCATCCGCTGAATATTCTGTCACCTGATCTTCAGTTTCAAAATCTTCCAGTTTAAATGTCATGGAAGGATCCGATGGAGTTCCATCTTCAACATTGGTATAGGCGGTTGTGATCGCCTTATTATCCGCCTTCATAAAGCCAACGTTGTGGTTGTCCTGAACGGTCTGGTCAAGGAATTCATAAACAGTCGAATTATCATCAGTCACTCTATAGTCATAACTTTTTGAAGACATCGGGACTGTTTTAATGGATCCATCCTCTAAATCAAGCGTATTTCCTTCACCCGTATCGGAATACCCAATCTGATAATTGTACGCTTCAGCTGTTCTGGTGATGACTTTTGCTAAAGCTGAAGTTACATCTTCGGCACTTGATTCAGAAGTAATTTTGGCTAAGCCTTTCATGATGTCATTGGGTGCGTTTTCGCTGGTAATTGTTTTCTTAGCTGCACACCCGCCTAGCGCAAACGAGCTGACCATAGCTGCAGCAGCCAGGATTGAACAAGTTTTCGCAAAATGCATAAAAGCACCTCCTTATATTTTGTAATACCATAAAATCTTCACTTATTGGGATGATATGCCAAAAAGAAGAAAACCCGACTGCAATGGCAATCGGGCTGATTTCTTAACTTTTCAGTACTACTTACGCAGACCAAGACGACCGATAAGGGTTTTATAACGGTTGTAGTCTTCCTTCTGCAGGTAAGAGAGAAGGTTTTTACGGCGTCCAACCATTTTCATCAAACCTCTGTAGGAATGATAGTCATGTTTGTGAACTTTGAAATGTTCAGTAAGTTCATTGATTCTCTTAGTCAGGATTGCAACCTGTACTTCAGGAGAACCGCAGTCCCCTTCGTGAGTGGCATATTCTTTGATAATTGCCTGTTTTTCTTCTTTTGTCATTTTTAACCTCCAAAATCTTGACTGTCCTTTGGACAAAGATCCGGGGTGGAGACTCCCGTTCCTTGAACAAAGCTTTCATAGTTTATCAAATATCAATCGTTCGATCAATTGAATCGAGCAATCCGATCAAAAGATATAAAAACTTACGGTTACCAGTCAGAAAAAGGAATCGGATCCAGATCTCATTTTGATCCATTTTCAGAGCGATTGGCATCAAGACTTGATTCCATCACTTCAAGCAGATCAAAGAGAATCGTATTGAGAATCTCTCTTCCCTTTTCATTCAGACAAAGCCTCTCTTTTTTATCGATGATTACAATCTCAAAGAAACTTCGATTTTCTTCATTCATTCTGAAGATCAGATCAGGCAGCAGACATCCAAATAAGGAAGAATAGTTCTGATTCCATTGTTGAATATCTACGCCAAACTGAGTTCTTAAGCCTAACATCAGATCAGTAAAGTAGAAATCCGATCCATCATATTCAATCTTTGGTCCTTCCTTCAGATAAGTAAAGAGCGAATTATCATGGTGGTAATATCCATTTGAATTTCTGCCGCAGGCTCCAAAACCAATTCCTGCATAGTTCTGAGCCATCCATACAGATAGATTATGTCTTGAGTACTTCCTGTTTTTTGCAAAGGAAGAAATCTCATAATGCTCATATCCTGCTTCTTTCAATGCAGCAATGATCCATTCAAATTCGTCAGCTTCCAAATCTGAATCAACAGGTTTTAAATTCTGCTTTCCAAACACAGAGTTTTCTTCAATCTGCAGTGAATAAATCGAAATATGTTCAATTCCCAGATCGATAAATGTCTTCATATCGTGCTTTACCGACTCAAAATCCTGCCCGGGTAAGGCGAAGATCAGATCACAGCTGATATTTTCAAATCCCGCTTTTCGAGCCTGTTCAATCACCTTTAAAGCCTGATCAGAGCTGTGCTTTCGATTGATTCTTTTGAGCACATCATCATCAAAGCTTTGAATCCCGATACTCAGACGATTGATCCCTGACTGCCTGTAAAAATTCAGATCTGCCTGATCGACCGTTTCCGGATTGACTTCGATGGTCCATTCGTAAGTTGCTGATCCTGATGGATTTTGCTTCTGTTCCTTATTCGAAGGTTCATTCCTGGCCTCATAGTCTTCCCGAAAAGAAAGAACCTTTAAAAATGGTTTAGAAAGTCTTCTTAACTGTTCCTGATTTAAAACTGAAGGGGTTCCTCCTCCAAAGTAGAGCGTTTCGATTTTCCAGTCTGGGTTTTCTTCCAGCTTCTTTTCAATAAAATCATTGGCTTCTTTAACGATCTGATCCAGCCAGGGATCAATCTGAGATAGATTCAGACTCTTTTCAAAAGCACAATAGTGACATAGATGAGCACAGAATGGGACATGAACATAAATATTTTCATGCGCGATCGGAATGATCTTCAATTCGTCAGCGGCCGCATATCGAATAGAAGAGACTGAGTTTTCTGGCATACCTAAATCATCTGTAGAAAATCCTTCCTGATTCTGATTGATTTCAGAATCGAGGAAGGATTGAACATTCTTATTCATCATCCATGGAAAGAACTGCCATAAAGGCTTCCTGAGGAATTTCGACAGAACCGACCATCTTCATCCGCTTCTTTCCTTCTTTTTGCTTTTCGAGCAGTTTTTTCTTTCGCGAAATGTCTCCGCCATAACATTTGGCCAATACGTTTTTACGCAGAGCCTTAATGTTGGTACGGGCAATGATCTTCGAGCCGATGGCAGCCTGAATTGGAATTTCAAATTGCTGCTTGGGGAGCAGTTCCTTGAGTTTAATCGTCATCGCATTGCCTCGGTTATAGGCAAAATCCTTATGAACGATAATGCTCAGCGCATCAACGAGCTGGCCATTAATTAGAATATCGAGCTTCTGCAGTGAGGATTGTCTGTAACCCGTGAAGCTGTAGTCAAAGGAAGCGTATCCTTTGGTCGATGATTTTAAACGATCGAAGAAATCAAAAATGATTTCTGATAATGGCATCTCATAGATGATTTCCATACGGGTTTCATCAAGAACCTGCATATCCCGATATTCACCGCGTTTTTTCTGACACAGATCCATAATGGCTCCGACGTATTCCTTTGGAACCATGATTTCAGCCCGAACATAGGGCTCTTCGATATGATCAATCTGCGTAGTCGGTGGTAAAGCCGCCGGGTTATCCACTTCAACAACTTCGCCATCTGTTTTATAGACCTTGTAAATAACTGATGGTGAAGTTGCGATCAGATTTAAACCATATTCTCTTTCAAGCCGCTCTTCGACCACGTCCATATGAAGAAGGCCTAAAAATCCACATCGAAATCCAAAACCTAAAGCCTGCGAAGTCTCCGGTTCAAACTGCAAAGAGGCATCATTGAGCTGAAGCTTAATCAATGCTTCCTTCAGATCATCGTATCTTGCATTATCGACCGGGTATAATCCGGCATAAACCATCGGCTGCATTTCCTTATATCCATGCAGAGGTTTATCGGCTGGCTCATCGGCCAGAGTGATCGTATCCCCGACACGGACATCATGAATGTCCTTGATCGCAGCGGCAATCCAGCCGACATCTCCCGTTTCGAGCTTGTCCTTGTTCATTGATTTTGGAGTTCGAACTCCAGTTTCAATGACTTCGTATTCTGCACCGGTAGCCATGAAGCGAATTTTATCCTTTGGCCGAATGGTTCCATTTTTAATCGAGATAAATGCGATGACTCCCTTATAAGGATCATAAAGAGAGTCAAATACCAGCGCCTGAAGCGGAGCCTTCGGATCGCCTTTTGGAGCGGGAAGCTTCTCTACAATCGCTTCAAGGACCTGGTCGACATTCAATCCGGATTTGGCCGAAATCTCAACAGCTTCTGAACAATCAAGACCAATCAGGTTTTCAATTTCTTCTTTGACCACTTCAGGCTGAGCACTTGGCAGATCCACCTTATTAATCACAGGCAAAATTTCAAGATCATTATCCAGAGCCAGATAGACATTGGCCAACGTCTGTGCCTGAACCCCCTGAGCAGCATCTACCACCAGGATTGCCCCTTCACAGGCGGCTAAGGAACGGGAGACTTCATAGGTAAAATCGACATGTCCAGGCGTGTCGATCAGATGAAACAGATATTCTTCCCCGTTTTTTGCCTTGTAGGCTAACTCAACGGCATTGAGTTTAATGGTAATTCCGCGCTCTCTTTCAAGGTCCATGGAATCCAGGATCTGATCCTTCATTTCCCGTTTTTCAACGGAATCGGTCAGTTCAAGAATACGGTCGGCTAAAGTCGACTTTCCATGATCAATATGAGCGATAATCGAAAAATTTCTCTTATGCGACTGATCCATATCTATAGTCATTGACTCACTTTCTTTTTGATTTGAATTCTTATTTATATTTGATACCTATTTCAAGATTTCAGGCCTGAATCGCCTGAATTTCAGGTATCCGTATATTTCTTAAAATCTGTAATATCTCACAAATTGCAGACTAAATCCTGCAGCCATCCAGGGCTCTTCCAGCTCCGTTGACAAAAGAGACGATATCCATAATCGGTTTTCCTTCAAGCTGAACCCGCTTTAAATCCAGCTTTCCATCTTTTAAGGTGATCACCATTTTCTTTTTGCCTTCCTTAAGTATTTTCATCGGTTCCAATGATTCTCCATCTTTATAAGGAATATAACGGCATTCGATGATTTTCAGCTTCTTGCCATTGGCAATCAGCCAGGCACCTGGAGCAGCGGATAAAGCCCGGATCTGATTGTAAATTTCATGGTCCGATTGTCCAAAGTCGATTCTTTCTTCCTGAGAATCGATTTTGGGGGCATAGGTCCATACCGAATCATCCTGAGGAATAAATTCGGCTTTTCCCTGAAGAAGGGTTTCGAGATTTTTGACGATCAGCTCTCCAGCGGCTTTTCCCATGCGCCCAAACAGTTCATCACAGGTTTCATCCGGCCCGATTTCAAGCCTTGCGATATCCATTACTCCACCGGTATCCATACCCTTTTCCATTTTCATTAAAGCCATTCCTGTCGTTGTTTTTCCATCCATTATGGCTCTTTGAATCGGTGCGCATCCTCTGTATTCAGGAAGTAAGGATCCATGTAAATTGACTGCCCCATTGATTGTACTGTTTAAATTCTCTTCGCTGAGAATTTGACCAAATGCGCAGGTTACAATCAGATTGGCTTTTTCATTAAGGAGGACTTCATTTTCCTTTTTAATCGAAACAGGCTGAAAGACTGGGATATCGTGTTTTAAAGCCAGCTTTTTTACCTCTGAAAATTCAAGCTTCTGTTTGCGTCCAACTTTTCGATCCGGCTGAGTGACAACCAGTGAAACATTGGCTTTGGCATCAAGCAAAGCCTGCAAAACATCCGCTGCAATAGCCGGAGTTCCCATAAATATGATTTTGTCATTTTCCATAACTCTGCCTCCTTACAGATTGATTATTATACCGTACGATCGCTTCAATTTCGCTTATGCTCAAAAGCTTCGATCGAATTCTTATAAAAAAAGCGATTTTAGATCGGCTGATTTTTCAAATTCTTCATATTGACAACCGGTTGCTCGATTATTATTACTTCATAACCATTTTCTCAATACCATTTTCTTTTCAATTGCCGATCTCATGATTTTCCTGTTTTTTGTGACTGGTATTCATTCAAATTCTGCTGACTGATGTGAAGATTCAACCTGAAATTTTTTTAACCTGGCTGTGAGCTTATCTTTTTAAGGAAAAATTGACCTTTCGTATAATATAGCCATCTTAAAGAAAGGACTAGAAAAATATGCCACGCCCTGGTCAGGGGACCGGCGGTTCGTCAAGAGCCTCTTCCGGTCATTCCCCTAGCGCCCGCCAAAGCAGCGGGCACCGCATCTCGTCTTCTTCGGCAAATCGAAGACCGCAAAGTGGGATGCAGGGCCGATCTGCTGGAAACTTCAGCAGTTCTTCCCGAAACTTCAGACCATCATCTCCGGGCTTTGGTAATCGTTCTCCACTTGGAGGATTTGGTGGATATCGCTCTACGCCTCGCCGGCCAATTTTTATTCCCGGCGTCCCATTATTTGGCTCAAGAAACAGACGATATACCAATCAACCCCCAATGCAGGATGATTATTACGATTATGGAAGGCCCAGACGAAGCTCTGGAATGTCCATTGCGGTGACTTTAGTCATTGTCGTGATCCTGATGCTCGTATTCTTCAGTATGTTTGGATGCTCTTCATCAGGAAATACCTATGATGATTCAAAGGTGACCGAGTCGGCTTACAACCGGCAAAAGCTCGAAACCAGCATTCCATATAACGAAGACTGCATCGTTGATGAACTTGGATGGTTTGAAAATATCCCCCAAACCGAACAGAGATTAAAATATTTCTATGACAAGACCGGCGTTCAGCCCATGATCGTGATCAAGGAATACGATCCATCATTGAAAACCGATCAGCAGAAATCCGACTATGCCAAAACCTACTATGACACCTATATTCCAGAGGAGAATGTTTTCCTCTATATGTATTTTGGTGAACCGGGCGATCAGGATGTCGGATACATGGAAGCAGTCAACGGCAAAGAGATTTCAGCAGTTATGGATCAGAATGCTGTGAATATCTTCTGGAACTATCTCGATCAGGCCTGGACCTCAGACATGAATTCGGATGATCTGTTTGTTTCAGTTTTTGATAAGACTGCTGATCGAATCATGACCAAGACCGCAACAAAAAACGATGTTCTGATCAAAGGTCTTGGCGTTGCGGCCATCATCCTTGTCATCGGTGGAATTGCGGCTATTTTGATCATTCGCAGAAAACATGAACGTGAACGCGCCGAAGAAACACAAAGAATTTTAAGTACTCCTCTTGATTCTCAGATCAACTCTGATCAAGAGAGCAACGAAGATGATTTACTAAAACGATATGGAGGACATTAAGGATGGGTATCCTGAACCGATTTACAGAAATTATGAAAAGCAACATAAACGCGTTGCTTGATCGTGCCGAAGATCCAGAAAAAATGGCCGATCAGATGCTCAGAAACACCCGTGAGCAGTTTGCAGAAGTAAAGGCGCAGACCGCTTCTGTCATGGCTGATGCCGCCAAAGCCAATCGTGAATATTCCGATTGCGCAGCCGAAATTAACCGTTATCAGAAAGCCGCAGAGAATGCTCTTGTCAGCGGCAATGAAGGCGATGCTAAAAAACTGATTGCCAGCAAACAGAAACTCGAAGAAAAACTTTCCGCATTAAAGCAGGCTTCTGATTTTGCGCAGGAAAATGCCGATAAAATGCGTGCGATGTATGACAAGCTCGCTTCGGATATTGAAACGCTTGAAGCCCGCAAGGACGCCATTAAAGCCAAAGCGGCAGCCGCTAAAGCTCAGCAGTCCATCAACCGGATGGTCAGCTCCCTTCCAGATTCCAATGCTTCCTTAGAAGCCTTTGACCGTATGGAAGCCAAAGCCGAAAAAGCTCTGGACGCTGCCCGAGCCGAAGCCGAACTGAATAATTCTTCAACTTCTTCTTCCCTTGCAGATAAATATTTAGATAACGGCGGTGATGTTTCTGTTGATAATGAACTCGCCGAAATGAAACGAAAACTCGGTCTTTAGAAAATATTGTTTTCAGAAGGCCTACTGTCTATTCACCTGACAGAATGCTTAACAATGAATTTTAGATCAAAAATAACGAAAGGCTAAAACCAATTTCTGGTTTTGGCTTTTTTTATACACAAAACCGCGATTTACCACTCGGTATTGATTTTTTCTTCATAAACTTTTTCCACAATAACCGCGGTCAAATCAGAATGGATTTTCGATCATCAGAGAATACAATTTTTTCTGAAAATTCAGGAAAGAAAGTGAGAAACAAACGATGAAACAGACATTCATGCAATTTTTCGAATGGTATCTTCCAAGTGACCATTCTCTATGGAAAAAAGTTTCAGATGAAGCTGAAAAATTGGCACTCAATGGTTTTACTTCTCTGTGGCTGCCGCCTGCCTATAAAGGTCAGGCTGGAAAAGAAGACGTCGGCTATGGCGTATACGATATGTATGATTTGGGCGAATTCCTTTCAAAAGGAAGTGTCGAAACCAAATATGGAACCATCGATGAATACAGACAGTGTGTAAAGGATCTTCAAAGTCAGAAAATTGGAGTTCTTGGTGACATCGTCTTCAATCACCGCATGGGAGCCGATGAAGCCGAAAATATAAAAGCCACAAACGTCAATCCGTCAAATCGTCTGGAAAATACTGGAGAGCTCTATGATGTTAAAGTCTGGACGAAATATACTTTTCCAGAACGTCATCAGAAATATTCCGATTTTGTCTGGACCTGGCATCATTTTACCGGGACAGATTATAACGAAAACAACCAGCAGAACGATCTGATGATCTTTGAAGGTAAAGAATGGTCTGAGCACGTCAGCAAGGAACAGGGCAACTTTGACTTCATCATGGGGGATGATGTCGATTTTTCAGTCCCTGAAGTCGTCGATGAACTGTACCGCTGGGGGATCTGGTATACAGAAATCAGCGGAGTGAATGGTTTTCGTTTAGACGCGATCAAAAGCATTGATGCCAGATTCTTTACTGGCTGGTTAAAAAAGATGGCTGAATATGGAAATCATCCTGATTTTGCGGTTGGCGAGTACTGGACTTCAGATACTCAGGAACTGATTCAATATTTGCGTGATTCAGGTCATTGTATGAAACTTTTCGATGTACCTCTTCATTATAGGCTTTGCAAGATCTCTGAAGATCCTCGAAATGCTGATATCCGTAATGTCTTTGAAGGAACATTAAGTGACATTGAACCAGAATTTTCAGCGCCGTTTTCTGATAACCATGATACTCAGCCCTCACAGGCTCTCGAATCCTGGGTGCAGGAATGGTTTAAACCGCTCTCGTATGCGCTTCTTCTTTTGCGGGATTGCTATTACCCATTTGTTTTTTATGGAGATTATTACGGAATTGAACGAGATCAGATTGCACCGGTTCCATTACTCAAAGAGATGGTATGGATTCGGAAAAACCTGCTTGGAGATGGAATCGTCGACTTTAATGATGATGATCCAAAAAAAGCCTGCTGGCTGGTTTGTTCAGATAACCCCGTGATCGTCATCATGTCAATTGACGATGAATGGAAACAAAGTGAAGTCTGTGATTTATCCCTTGCAAATCGGACCTTTGTCGATCTGAATACTCCAGATCATACCGTGATAGCCGATGAAACTGGAAAAGCTCAATTCAACTGCCTTTCTAAAAGCTGCACAGTCTACATTACTCAGGAAGACTATCAGACTTTACAAAACGAAATGTCAAGACTTAATGGTTAATCGAAACTGGAGCTGAGCTTTCAAACCATACACAATCTAATATACAATTCAACATGGAATTCAATACGCAATTCAATACGCAATTTTTGACACGACGCAGGACTTATCGGTGCATAAGTTTCTGCGTTTTTTTATTCAGTGAATGTTTCTGAAGCAATCAGGATTTGTAAATGCTCCAATCAGAACAGAAACATTTTAAATGAGAAAACCATGATTGATTACTACTCATGGCATTTTTAACATGATTTAACCTATTCTATAGCATTTATGTTTATCGATAAAAAAATCATTCTATTTGCCGATGTCTAACGGATGATTGCTTATTTTAAAGCCAACATAACCAGAGTAAAATTTATTTGTTTTTTCAGGTGCTTCTCATTGGAATGAACGCGGTAAACCTTGTATTTTATCCGTGGTAAACATGTTCACCCATTATTAAAAAAAGAGATAGAAAAAAGTTTTTGATTGATTTTCGATCCGGATCAGCGACATGAATCACGCATTTTATCCGATGATTATCATCGATTGATTTACATTAGTTCCGAAGCAGTAAAATCTGTTCTGTCAAAAAAAGCAGGTTAAAATGCGTTTTAAGTATATTTTCTTACCGGAATACTGCTTGTCTGATCAAAATTTTGAGACCTTCCTATGATGGATTTTCTTGAATCGATCTTTCTGAAAGGTCTACCAGAACAACTTCACCAGACAAGATTCAGGCAAGCCCAACCTGCTTCTAAACGAAGCTTTAAAGCAGAACAGATATGTAGAACGAAACTGGCTGAAGCTTCAAAATCAGCCAGTAAAAAGTATGAACAGTTATGACAGATTGATTTGAAACAGACTCTTCGGAGAATTACGACTGACCAGACAGCACCGCAGACTCTCTGCTACAGTCCTAGGTACTTTGTGCTGAGTAGATACAACAACGATTTCTGAGTGAATCATTTTAAACATTCAATCAGGATTCAAACGTCCTGAGCCGATGAATAGTAGGCTTTCAGGACTCTCTCAAATAAAGAGAAGGTAAAAACGATGAACACAGATACCCAGTCCATTCGAGGACAACAAATTTTAACTGCCCTGATCACAATTTTTGAAAAACACAACAACCAGGCAACTCTTGAACAGATTTATGAAGAAGTGCCTCAATTTATGATGGAAGAAGTTCCGCAAAGCGATATCATTCAGGTTCTTCGCTCCTATACATCCAATACAATTGCCTGCGAGCCTGAACCAGGAAAGATCGCCTGCATTTTCGTTGATTTAGGTGATGGAAATTATGAACTGATCGCTGATGATGAGTCCCTTCGTGCCTATAAAGGCCAAAAAGGAAGCTATGTAGACCCTGCTTTAGTCAGCGCTAATGGTTTGGCAGAAATCAGTGCTGAAAGCGATCCATACATTGCTGATGCAGTCATTGATTCAGACAATGCAGCCAAAGAAAATAAAAAAGCAGCCCGCGCTGCAGCAAGAGCTGATATGATTCTTGATTCCGATCGTGCAGACTGCAGCCAGGAAAAACCGGACAATACCAGCTGGACTTATCCGGAAGGAACCGATTACGTCAAGCCAAATCCAGAAAACAAGCTCTCGGATGAAACTTATGTGATCGAAAATCCGGATCGTGACCAGGTGACTGTTGAAGATTCTGACTCTTCCATGTTTCAGAATGCAGCCGATCCAAAAACTGGGATGAATCAGGATATTCCTAGAGAACCCAATGAAAGAATTCGCTCGGATGTTCAGGAACTCATTGAACACAATGAAGAAGTCATTCGCGATAAGAAAGCCCGCATCGAAGAACACGAAGAGCAGATCCAACGAGATTCCATGGATTTCATGAAAACCATTCATCAAATGGAAATTGATCATGATGAACGGGTCATCGATGGAAAGCAAAAAGAAAACGATGAACTGAAACTGAGCCAGGATCGTTAGCTAGCTCTTCTTTCAATGAAGCTTTCTGATTTAAGTGGACAACTTTTTATAAAGAGAATCCACTTGAATCCGGAAATCAGCTGCTGGACTTTATTGAGTGATTCACAAAGAGCCGATTAAATATCCTCATAATGGATCACAATTATATGAGTAAGCTTTAATGACACAAGCTAATTTGAATGCTGCATTCGATCGTTTTGAAAGTACCATTTAAACATCACAAATGGCAGCTAATGATCATAGAAGAAATGATTATAAAAGAAATGATCATAGAAGAAAAAGAAAACATGGATAATTATTAAATCGAATTTCCCAGATTTTCCTACGCTTTACCCTTTGGCAGACCTGTTTTCAACTGGCGTATGATTGAAATCCAACGATCATTTACCGGACAACAGACAATCATTCGCAGCCTGCCAACTGTTTTAAGCATATTGATGTATTCATTCAATATTAAAAGGAAGTCCTGATGATTTCTGTTTGAGAATGATATATTCAACCTTTCGAAGCTAAAACGGCATCACTCAGAAACATCATTCTCAAAAACAGCATGGGACAAAAGACAGATGACTGATTCACCTGAAATTTCTGAAAGGATCATTCTTTCCCCATTGGATCAGTAATAACGGCGTAACCATCTGATCCAATCAATTAAAAGGGAAAATTCAGAAACCGAAGGCAAACCCATAGAATTCTGTTTTTGAGCTGCAAGTCAAAGACTTCCAGCAAAACCAGGAAACAACATTCACAATGGCTTACAACCAAGGATTGTCTGATCGGCTGATTGATTGATTTTGATTGATTGATATCTGATTAATTTATGGCCGCTGCGCACAGCAATAAGAAAACCCTTCGATCTTAACTTCTGCCAAATTTTGCAAAGACAATCCAATTCAGATCAACAGCAACACGAAGACAAGATCCTTGATTTGCAGAAATGACAGAGCCATTGCAAAGCAAACCATTAGAAATCCGAATTCTGAAACAAGAATTCAGAAATCAACATTAAAAATGATGATCAACCTACGAATCAGGCAGAATCAAAACAGATGATTCCCTTTGACGTTTCAGAAATCGTGCCCAACCTGAAAAGTTAAAGCAAAAGAAATAGAAAAGCACCAAGCAAGAAAAGTGCAGACAGAAATGAATGATAAAAGACGAAAAAAAGACCAATGTCTGCTACACATTGATCTTTTCGAGATTATCGCTGCTTAGATTTGTTTCTTCTGCCCGGTTCAGTTAAAAAGATGGTTTTTGATCACAGGATTCATCAATAAACTTTGAATGTCAGAACAGAAACAGCAGATAAAATAAACCAGATTCAATTTCCCAGATTTGAACTGGTTCGTTTTTCAAGTATAACAGATTGCTCATTGTTCTTATATAAATGAACTCTGCTCTCCTCTATCTTACAAGAACTCCAACCTTTGTCTATGTCCATACAGGCAGGGTTCAAAACAAAAGGAATATTTATGAGCATTCTGTATGTTTTTTTAGTCATTCTGAATATTTTCCAGGATATTTTAAAAGACTCCTGTTCTAAACTCTTCCTGGATATTCTGAAATCATTTTGCAGCCCAACAAATTCTTGATGATACATAGAATGAATTTGATTGCTATTTCACTTAAATCTGTTTTCTCAGACTGGTCCCCATTGATTTGACCATGGATTTTAGTCTCCAGGCGAATCGAACTCAGGAAGTTCGATCAAAAAGGCAAAATGATAAGTATCGTCCTGCAGCAGATGGATCTGGCCAGACTGACATGAAAATCGAAGCAGTCTGCAGAATTGACGCTTTAATGATTAACTAATTCACAACCTTTATACAGACTGTTCTGAAACAAAGAAATAAATTGAGTCGTTAGGCTCAATGAACTGTAACATAGCTTCATATTGTTTTATGTGATGGATCATCAAAATCCATCTCAAAATTACCTGCCCTCCTGATGATTCGTTTGTGTGTATTCTTTTATATGTATCAGCGTTTTGTACCGGTATTATGGATAGATTAAAAACGAATGATCAGCTGTTAAAAGTCATCCTGAAAATGTGCAAATCCAGCCAGGGATTCATGCTGCATGGCGTTGAATATTCTTTATCCTGCACAATAGGATTCTATATCCTGTTAGAATCATTCACCGCATCCTTAAATTATAATGACAATCCCTGTCCGCGGATGGCTTTTTAAAAACCATTTATTCTGTATTGACTGCCAGGATCATTCGATCACCTTTACCTGACAATCTTTTTTGATCGAATGATCTGCTGGCATTAGCATTGTGACAAAACCTCAACAAGGATTAAAACCGCACTGCCGAGTTCCAGACAAAACAAAAAATAAATAATTACATTCTCAACAAACATTAACCATGGATTAATTCATTTCCCATTAATCCTCACCTTTTAAACCTCTAACCTGACCTGTTTAAAGCCGGAATGAGTCGTCCAGATCATACCGGCTTTTTCTTTCATCTTAGATTTTTGTTCATTTTCCAGAATCATCGTAACCTTTTGAAATTTGCACGGGCTTAGATCCTCCGGTTCCAGTCGATATTCTGTATTCGACTAGAACTGGAGGATTTTATGCATAATTATCTGTTTTCCAAATCCCGTGAACTGAATCAGGAACAGTGGATGAACCTGGTTGATCAATACCAGGTGTCAGGTC